>PVMK01189459.1_pt2 | contig 146317 bp, 139 predicted proteins | sample 1853481 | NCBI WGS metagenome assembly PVMK01 (sample SAMN08533507, study PRJNA380276) | Marine sediment metagenome, whole genome shotgun sequencing project.
CCATCAGTTCATTGCGTTGCTGATAGACGACGAACCTCTGGTCGTTCGACACATCGTCATACTCCAGGAGTGACTTGCGGGCATCGAAATTGTGCGCTTCGACCTTGCGCTGTGCGCGCTCAATCTGACGGGTTAGCAATTTGCTTTCAATCGCCTCGCCTTCCTGCATTCCGACCCGGGTTAACATCCCCTTCGTCCGATCCGGATCTCCAAAGATCCGCATCAGGTTGTCTTCCATGGACAGGTAAAAGCGACTCGAGCCCGGGTCTCCCTGACGGCCAGCGCGTCCGCGCAATTGATTATCGATACGCCGGGATTCGTGCCGTTCCGTGCCAACAATATGCAGACCGCCAGCGCCGATAACTTCCTCGTGCCGCTGTTTCCACCCCTGTCGAACCGCGTCTTTCTCAGAAATATCCACATTTTCGCCGAGGGCGATCAGTTCGGCCTCGAGGTTTCCGCCTAAAACGATATCGGTGCCGCGCCCGGCCATATTCGTCGCTATCGTCACCGCACCGGGCCGCCCCGCATTGATGATGATCTGTGCTTCCCGCTCATGCTGCTTGGCATTCAGCACCTCGTGCGGAAATCCGCGCTTTTTGAGCAACCCGGACAGGTATTCGGAGGTCTCGATCGACGTCGTCCCGACCAGCACCGGCTGCTTGCGCTGCTGACACTCTTCGATATCCTCGATAATCGCGTCATACTTCCCGGCCTCGTTCAAAAACACCAGGTCCGGCTGATCATCGCGAATCATGTCCCGGTGAGTCGGAATAACGACGACCTCGAGCCCATAGATCTGCTGAAATTCGAATGCCTCTGTATCCGCGGTACCGGTCATACCGGACAACGTTTCGTACATGCGGAAGTAATTCTGGAACGTGATCGACGCGACGGTCTGGTTTTCCTCCTTGACCCTGACGCCTTCCTTCGCCTCAACAGCCTGGTGAAGACCGTCCGACCAACGCCTTCCCGGCATGGTCCGCCCGGTAAATTCATCGACGATGACGATCTCACCGTCATTTACGACGTATTCGACGTCACGTTTATAAAGAGAATGAGCTCGAAGCCCGGCCGTCAGATGATGCATGAGCCGGATGTTGCCGGCATCATATAAACTTTCGCTGGCACCGATCAGGCCATCCTCGATCAACAACTGTTCAACGCGTTCGTGGCCGGCTTCGGTCAGAAACGCCTGCTTGGCTTTCTCGTCGATACTGAAATCACCAGGCCCGTCTTCTTCTTTCTGCGGTTCGAGCTTCGGAATGAGCTTATCGATCCGGATATACAGTTCGGAACTCTCGTCTGACGGCCCGGATATAATTAACGGTGTCCGTGCTTCATCGATCAGGATGGAGTCCACCTCGTCGATGACCGCAAAACTCAGGCCCCGCTGCACCTGATCTTCCTTGTGCAGCGCGAGATTATCGCGCAGGTAATCGAAGCCGAATTCGTTATTGGTACCGTAGGTGATGTCCGATCGATAGGCCAAACGCTTCTCAGCAGGAGGCTGCCCGCTCATGATGACGCCGACCGTCATCCCGAGTGCCTCGTAAACAGGCCTCATCCATTCGGCATCTCGCTGGGCCAGGTATTCGTTGACGGTGACGATGTGCACGCCTTTGCCGGTCAGGGCATTTAGATAGGCCGGCAGGGTCGATGCGAGCGTCTTACCCTCACCCGTGCGCATTTCAGAGATATTTCCCTGATGCAAGACGATGCCGCCAACGAGCTGCACATCGAAATGCCGCAGTCCGAGCGTGCGCTTGGAGGCCTCACGAACCACGGCGAAGGCTTCCGAAAGTAGCGCATCCAGTTCAACGCCATCCGCCAGCCGCTGTCTGAAAGCCTCTTTCTTTGCGCGCAACTCGGAATCGCTGAGCGCCTCGAGTTCCGCCTCCAGGTCTCCGGCGCGGCTGACCAGCCGATCGTAGCGACGCAACAGCCTCTGATTGCGGCTGCCGAACAATTTCATCAGAACATTTGCCAACTTTTACCTCTCAAACACCCAGCCAACAGGACCCGTGACGCACTGCAACCGGGTTCAGTCACCCATGCAAAAAAACGGCGAAATATGGAGCGCACCTACGCCGGACAGAAGTCCGGTATTGTATGCCTAACGGGTGGAGCGGGGAATCAGGTCGTCTGACGAATATGCTTGACCGGATCGACGGGTCGGCCGCGATGCCAGACCTCGAAATGCAGGTTCGGGCCGGTCGCCCGTCCCGTGGAGCCCATCAGCGCGATAACCTGACCTGGCTGAATTTGATCGCCCGGCACGACCAGATTTTTGTCATTGTGCGCATAACGGGTTACGTAGCCATTGCCGTGATTGATTTCGACCATGTTGCCGTAGCCATACCGGGGACCGGAATACGTTACCACACCACCCGCCACTGCCAGAACGTCGCTGCCGGTCTTGCCGGCAAAATCGACCCCTCTGTGATTCGCTGTCTTGCCCGTAAACGGGTCCGTGCGATGCCCGAAATAGCTCGAAAGATACCCGGACCGGACCGGCCGGCCTTTCGGATACACCCGATCGTGTAGCTTGCGATTCAGCAACAGACCTTCCAGAACAATCAACTGCTGCTCCTGATCATGCAGCTTTCGGTCCATCGAGCTGATGTTCTCGACGAGGTCCGTAACCCGTCCCGTCGCGGAATACATGGCGGGTTCCAAGGGTCCACCGATCGCCGGCTGCGTATCGAAATCGAATTCTCCGTCGTTCAGGTCGGCCATACTGGTCAATCGACGACCCAATGCATCGAGACGAATCGCGTTCGCGTTCAACTCGCCCATTTTTTGGGCCAGCGCATGAATTTGTTCCTGACCTCTTCCCTTCAGTGCCGCGAGTTCTTCCTGCTGGCCCGCAATACTCACTCGAAGCGCTTTGACGTCGGCGATCGATTGAATGGGCCCAAGGGACTGGGCATAGATATATCCGAATCCGCCGACCATCACCATGACAACGGCCATGCAGGATGCCGCGACCAGGGGCGCCGAAAACTCTATGTGGCGCGCTCTGCCGCTCCTGCCTGACAACAAAATCAGTTTCATCAGATCCGTTCCTATCCTTGAGTAATCCCGCGCACGAAGGATTCGACCGCCGCGGTTTCGAGCTTGAATATCATCTTCGGCGTTTCGACGACTGGAGCGACAAAAAACGCCTTATTCAGATACATCATTCGGCAACCCCGCTATCATTAGGAAAGGCCCTTAAGACCGGTGGCTTTGCGTCCCCGCCTTTCGACGGGTTTGCCTTTGCGAGTTAGACTATGCCGAACACACTGGGGCAAAACAAGGAACTGAACCTGCAAAACCGGACACAAAGTTGATGCGTTATGTCAAGTAATGATCCTAAGTCTTTGGCGGATATAATTTCTGTGACCCAGTCCTCATTCGGCCGGCTGGCAGCCGAAGCACGGGCCCGGTTAGGGTTAACAGACCATATTCGCGCAGGTTTGCCGGTCGATCTGGCGGACCAGCTGATCAGCTGCAACCTCGACGCCGAAAGACTCCTGATCGTGCGAACAACCGGCCCGGAATGGGCCGCCCGCTTTCGATTCGAGAGCGACCATATTCTGAGCCTGAGCCGCCAAAAACACCCGGAAACAAAAAGTGTAAAGATTCGCGTCGCTCATCCTGATCCTTGACTCACTATTCCGTCGCCGTCAAGAATCGGATGGAAGAAATGCTACCGAGCGATCAATCTATCCCTCGACAACTGTTTGACCATCGCTTTTCCCTCATCCAAATAGACCAGGTAGTTCGCCTCCGGGCCGCCCGTCTCCACGATCTTGGACTTTGACTCTATCGCCCATACTGCCTCCTGGTTGAGAACAGAGTAAAGCTGAGTTGCCAGCACAAACGAGCTCTTGACCTCGAGGGTTTGCGGCTCCATGTACTCGGTTAATTCGACCTCCCAAACATTGAAGTAATAGGTCGGCCGGACTTTGAGCGTCGCCTCTGGGCTTGCGCTCTCCGTCATGGTCGCCTTTGACTTGATGTCCACGAGCTGTGTAACCAGCACGGCATCGGAATCAAGCTCATCCAGCATCGCCAGGAAGGTTTGCCGCGTCACCGGTGTTTTAGTGTCCATCAGCGAGGTGCTCGCGACCGCATGGGTACCGCGTTCGGACAGTTCATTGACCACGGCTTTTTCAAGCCGCCTGCGCGAATCAAACTTCGAAAACAGCGCGATGACGAGGATATTTTGGTAAGGCGTATCTGCGGACTCCGATACGTCCTGGGTCCTGGTAATCCGCGGTCGCGCGTAAGAAGGCGCAAGAACGAGAGTGGCGCCAAGAAATAACAATGCCATGTGCAAGGAAAAACCTTTTGTCACCACGAAGCCCTCAATAAATGTGAAATCTTTAGCTGCATGATGCAGATAGCCCGGCAGGAATGACAGGGGGCCAAACCGCGTTTATCGAATATTTGCGGCTCGCCTCCGAGATTAAATACGATATTGTGTATGGGTGTTGATCACCATTGTGGCTCTGCACTTCGTTATCGCTGACAGTGAAGGGTAAGGTGCTGATGGCTTAGCTCGGTCTGCAGCCGGAGTGGCTGCGGTGGGCCATGACGGTTCCCACCAGCTGGGTGAAATCGACTACAAGTACGACAGCATCGTGTTTATTGTGCGACGACAGGATTCGCGTAGGATATCGGCGCTTTGCGGGTATCTTCGAACGTGATGCTCTCGAAGGCTTTCTCGTCTGCCCGCAGCGCACGCAATAACTGATTGTTTAATCCGTGTCCCGATTTATAACCGGTGAACTCTCCGATCAGGCTGTGTCCGAGCAAATACAAATCGCCGATCGCATCGAGAATTTTATGGCGAACAAACTCGTCTTCGTAACGCAGCCCGTCTTCATTCAGGACCCGATAATCATCGAGCACGATCGCATTATCCATGGTGCCGCCCAGCGTCAGATTCTGGGCACGCAGCGCCTCGATATCGCGCAGAAAGCCAAAGGTTCTCGCACGGCTGACTTCCTTGACGAAAGACATCGAAGAAAAATTAATACTCGTGGTCTGTGTATGTCTTTTGAATATCGGATGATCAAAGTCGAGGCTCAGATTGATCTTGTACCCCGAGTGCGGCTTGAACTCCGCCCACTTCTCTCCGTCCTCGACGCGAATTTTTCGTTTGATCTTAATAAAACGTTTGGGTGCCGACTGTTCGATAATACCCGCCGACTGCAACAGGAATACAAAAGGCGCTGCGCTGCCGTCCATAATCGGTACTTCAGGGGCGCTTAAATCAACGAATGCATTGTCGACGCCGAGTCCGGCCAACGCCGCCATGAGGTGTTCGACGGTCGCAACCGATACTCCCGCCTGCACCAGCGTCGTGCCGAGCATCGTGTCACCGACAAGCTCCGCATCTGCGGGCACGTCCACTGGCGGATCCAGGTCCAGACGCCGGAACACAATACCCGTGTTATCAACGGCCGGCCGCAGCGTCATATAGACCTTCTGCCCGGAATGCAGCCCAATGCCCGCCGCACGAATCGAGTTTTTTAACGTTCGCTGTCGAATCATGATCTGATAGGTACGACGCGGACTACCTCACCGATTTGCGCCCGATGAGCACCGCAGTTCCTGAGCTTCTTCTCCCTGTTTTTCTGTAACTACTTGAATAATAAGTATTATTCAAGGCTACAGGCACATTGATATCCGACAATGCGCTAAAACCTATCATACCCGCCGATTTACGCGCAACCCGTCAGATCTGTTTACACCGGCGACTTCCGGGCGACCGGCCTCTAGTCGGCCTGCCGCCTCAGGAACGCCGGTATATCCAGCAGATCGAAGGACTGATCATCCGGTCGCCCAAGCGCGTCGCCTACAGCGCGCTTGCGCTGTCGGGTCGGCTGATCGAAATCCGAATAATTCGGCGCTTCTGCGGTCGGCTGAGGGTTGACGACCCGCATCGGTACCGGTTCCTCCTGAGTCAGGGGCTGACCGAGCCCGGTCGCAACCACGGTAACCCGGATGTTCTTGGTCATGTCCGGATCGATAACAGTACCGACAACGACCGTCGCATCATCAGAGGCATACGCCTTGACCGTTTCGCCAACAATCTGGAATTCGCCGATCGACAGATCCGAACCCGCCGTCACGTTGACCAATATTCCGCGGGCACCCTGCAGATTAATATCCTCGAGCAACGGGCTGGATACAGCCGCCTCCGCAGCCTCGCGCGCACGATCGTCGCCGCTGGCGCTGCCGGACCCCATCATCGCCATACCCATCTCACCCATGACGGTGCGCACGTCGGCGAAATCAACATTGATGAGCCCAGGCCGGGTTATGAGTTCAGCAATGCCCTGGACCGCACCCTGCAGAACTTCATTGGCGGCTCCGAATGCATCCAGCAACGTCGTATCCGCACCCAGCACGCTGAGCAATTTTTCGTTCGGTATTGTGATCACCGAATCGACATATTTGGCGAGATCACTGATGCCCTGCTCAGCCACTGACTGCCGTTTGGCACCTTCCATCGCAAATGGCTTGGTGACGACCGCCACAGTCAGTATCCCCAATTCGCGGGCAACCTGAGCGACGACTGGCGCAGCTCCGGTGCCGGTCCCACCACCCAGGCCGGCGGTGATAAACAGCATGTCGGCCCCTTCGACGACCTCCTGAATCCGGTCACGGTCCTCCATCGCAGCCTGCCGTCCGACCTCTGGATCTGCACCGGCACCGAGTCCCTTCGTAATGTTGCAGCCGATCTGCAGCGCAGTTCGGACATTAGAACTCTGCAGTGCCTGTGAATCCGTGTTGGCACAGATAAAATCCACGCCTTCAAGACCGGAAGCCACCATATGTTTGACGGCGTTGCCGCCGCCCCCGCCCACGCCGAGTACCTTGATTACCGCGTTCTGTCTGTATCCATCCATGAGTTCAAACATCGAATCTCTCCTCGCATTCAACAACAATAAAAAAATTAAAAATTACCCTGAAACCAACCCTTCATCCGTTCCCAAACTTCCCGAAATCCGCCGCTCAGTGGCAGATCGCTGTACGGGCTGTCCGCACGACCCCTCGCGTACAACAACAAGCCGACTCCGGTCGCATGAATCGGATTGCGCACGACATCCGCCAGTCCCCTGACATGCTGTGGCAAACCCAGCCGGACCGGCATGTGAAAGACCTCTTCAGCGAGCTCAATCGCACCTTCCATCTTGGAAGTCCCCCCGGTCAGCACGCCGCCGGCCGCGACCATTTCCTCGAAACCACTGCGCCGCAACTCATCTCTGACCAACCGAATAATTCTTCATAACGTGGCTCAACCACCTCAGCCAGTGTCTGGCGCGCGAGCCGCCGCGGCGGACGGTCGCCGACGCTCGGCACCTCGATGGTTTCATCCGGATTGGCCAGTTGGGACAATGCGCAGGCGTACTTGATCTTGATTTCTTCGGCGTATTGCGTCGGCGTTCGCATGGAGATAGCAATATCATTCGTCACCTGATCGCCCGCGATCGGAATCACCGCGGTGTGCTTGATGGCACCTCCGTTAAATACCGCCAGATCCGTCGTACCACCACCGATATCCACGAGGCAAACCCCGAGTTCCATCTCATCTTCCGTTAGCACCGCGTAACTCGACGCCAACTGCTCGAGGACGACATCATCGACTTCCAGTCCACATCGCTGAACACACTTGACGATATTTTGTGCCGCACTGGCCGCACCGGTCACCATATGCACCCGCGCTTCGAGGCGCACACCTGACATTCCAATCGGTTCACGAATGCCCTCCTGCCCGTCGATGATGAACTCCTGGGGCAGTACGTGGAGAATCCGCTGATCCGCCGGAATTGCGACTGCGCGAGCAGCATCGATGACGCGATCCACGTCGGTCCGGGCGACCTCTCGATCCCGGATGGCTACAATGCCGTGGGAGTTAAGGCTGCGAACATGGCTGCCCGCGATCCCGGTAAAGACCGAGTGAATCTCACACCCGGCCATGAGTTCCGCCTCTTCGACTGCACGACGAATCGAATTGACTGTCGACTCAATGTTCACGACGACGCCCTTCTTTAGCCCCGCGGGACGGGTGAATACCGAATCCTATAACCTCAAGCTCCCCATCCTCCTGAACTTCAGCGACGATGGCGACGACCTTCGAAGTGCCAATGTCAAGGCCGACAATCAACCCCTTATCCGATTTCTTAGACATGGGGCCGAGCACCGTCCCTGGCTTGCGCCCGAATGGGATTTCGATCTTTCCAGCCAATCGCAAAACCATTTGTATAACGCATATCGATATATTCCACGTGTTCGGCCTGTGACGAAAGAACCTGATCCAACGCAATGAAAAACCGATCGAGTCGCTGTTCGACGGTGCTGGCACCAAGGCGCACCTGTATGCCATTGCTCAACTTGAACTCCCAGGCTCCGCGGTTATCCAGTCGCAACGACACCGCGGCCATACCGCGCTGCTCGAGCCTGTTTTCGATGCGAAAATACATCGCCGCGACTCTGCCCTCGAATCCGTCGGGGCCGTCAAGGCGTGGCAATTCCACCGGGATATGACTGGCTTCTGTAACGAATAACTCACCTTTAATATTCAGAAGACCGCGCTCACCCCAGCATGCCGAAGGCTGCTGCTCGACAATCTGAACTTCAATCAAACCGGGCCAGCGGCGCCGAACGCTGGCATTTGCGACCCAGGGAATGCTCGCGAGCTCAGCACGCATGGCATGCAGGTCCACATCTAAAAATCCGGTCTGCACGTGGGGAGACAGCGCCTCTTCGAGCTGGATCGCCGATACCCGCTGAAATGCGCCGTTAATGACGACTGACTCGATCGGACGATCCATAAGCCACAGCATCGCGACGCGCCCTATCATGATTATGATGACCGCGATGACCACAGTGACTATCCGTGGCCAGGCAATTCTAATGCCGGACAAAAACGACCAGTCGACCACGGGCCAGGCCCGTTGATTCCGGGTACGATTTTTTCGCTTTCGATTAAGCTTCATGAACTTTTGCTTTGTTGCATGTATCCACGGCTTCTTTCGATCGACCCGCCTTCGAGATCTCCGCAACACTCGTTTCGAGAATTCGCCAAACCAGTTCATCAAATTCGATGCCCGCCGCGGCTGCCGCCATCGGCACCAGACTGTGACTCGTCAATCCGGGCACCGTATTGACCTCCAGCATCAACGGCGTCCGCGTACCATCGAGCATAAAATCGACTCGGCCCCAACCCCCGGCCCCGACGGCGTCGAATGCCACCTGCGCCATTTCTCCAAGCGCCCGCTCCTGCTCCGACGGCAAACCACATGGACACACATAGGCCGTCTCATCACTAAAGTACTTCGCCTGGTAGTCATAAAATGTGTTCGCCGCGTCAATGCGGATCAGGGGCAGTACCTGACCGTCCAGAATTGCCGCCGTATATTCGGGGCCGGTGACCCACTGCTCTGCAAATACTTCACATCCGAACTGCGCCGCAGTCGCAAATGCCTGTGGTAGCTCGTCGGCCTGATTGACGCGCATCAGTCCAATACTCGAACCTTCGGCTGCCGGCTTGACCATGAGCGGTAAACCGAGCGACTCGATTACGGACGCGAAATCCCGCTGACCCCGCAGCACCCGATAGGCGGGTGTCTCCAATCCCGCACCGACCATGAGGCGCTTGGACCGCAGCTTGTCCATGCTGATTGCCGAACCCATGACGCCACTGCCGGTATAGGGAATATCCATCATTTCAAGCAGCCCCTGAATCGTTCCATCCTCGCCACCGCGTCCGTGCAAGGCGATCCAGGCCCGATCAAATCCTTCCTTTTGCAGAGTCGTAACGAGGTCCCCGGCCGTGTCGACAGAACAAGCGTTCACCCCCCGACGCGACAGTCCATCGAGAACCGCCTGTCCGGTCAGCAAGGAAATTTCTCGCTCCGCCGAGTTCCCGCCCATGAGTACCACAACTTTCCCAAACTGCGACGGATCGTCAATACGCGGATTTCCGATTCGCGCCGTCATGCCTGTTCACCAACAATGTGTACTTCCAGCTCCAGCGTGACGCCCTGCCTTTCTGCGACAGTGCTGCGGACATACTCAATCAACGCCTCTACGTCAGCCGCCGTCGCGTCGCCGGTATTAATAATAAAATTCGCATGTTTTTCGGAAACCACTGCGCCACCGATCCGATGACCTTTCAACTCCGACGCCTCAATCAGTTGCGCCGCGTATTGCCCCGGTGGATTGCGGAACACGGAACCACAACTCGGTAATCCCAGCGGCTGCTTTTGTTGCCGCTCTTTCATCAATTCCTGCACGCGCTCAAGTCGGGTTTCTGCCTGCTGCACAAACTGAAAACGCGCGGCGACAAACCATTCGTCAACGGGTCCGCCAACCTGGCGATAGGACACGTCGAAATCAGATTTCGCCCGGGTGCGAATTTTTCCGTGTCGGTCCACCGTATCGACCTCGATGACCCGATCCCATGTTTCCCCACCAAACGCACCCGCATTCATTTTCAGGGCGCCACCCACGGTGCCCGGAATTCCGGCAAAAAATTCCGCGGGACCCAAACCCCATCGCGTACAACGCCGAGCCAGGACGGTACACGGAACGCCTGCACCAGCTTCCACCAAGCCCGCGTCGTGGCGCTCAAGATTTCCGAAGGAGGCGACGGGCGAAATAACCGCGCCTCGAATACCGCCATCGCGAACCAGCAGATTGCTGCCGACACCGGTCCAGTACACTTGCACGCCATCGTTCAATTCACGCAAAAAATCACACAGCGCATCCACCGAGTCCGGGCGAAAATACAGATCGGCCGGCCCCCCCAGACGCCAGGATGTATGTTTCGACATCGGCTCATTGTGCAGCACCGCATTCATCGGCGGGCCCTCAAACTCGCGAGCTTTGTCATCGTATCGGGCAATCCGGCTGCCATTGCACCAATGTCACCGGCACCCAGCGTCAGAACCACGTCCCCGTCGGCCAGCATTCCATTCAACAATTCCGGCAGCTGGTCGAGATCAGGCACAAACACCGGCTCGACCCGTCCCCGCGTGCGTATCGCACGACAAATCGAGCGGCCATCTGCGCCAACGATTGGAGCTTCACCCGCTGCATACACTTCCGCAACGAATAATAATTCTGTCGATGACAACACCTCCGCAAAATCATCCAGCAGCTGCCGGGTGCGGCTATACCGATGTGGTTGAAACACCACGACAAGACGCCGGCCCGGCCAGCTGTCCCGCACCGCCTGAAGGGTTGCCGCGATTTCGGTTGGATGGTGGCCGTAGTCGTCAACGAACAAGACCTGCCCGGCCGAAGTCCGCACCTCGCCGATAATCTGCATGCGCCGGTCGATGCCCTGAAACTCAGTCAGCGCTCTCTGTACAGCCGAATCATCCAGTTCGAGTTCATGGGCCACGGCAATCGCAGCGAGCGCATTCAGAACATTGTGCCGACCCGGTAAATTCAACTTGATGTTCAGGAGCTCCCCGTTTCCAGGCCGCGCCACCCGGAAACCGCAGGTTGCACCGTCAGATTCGATTTCGCTGGCGCGGATGTCTGCCCCGGCATCGAATCCATAGGTTAGCGTCGCTCGCTTGAGCAGCGGCTGTATGGCCCGTACGCCCGGATCGTCGGCGCATATCACCGCCACACCATAAAATGGCAAGTTGTGCAGAAACTCGACGAAACTCTGCCGCAGACGATCCACATCGCCGCCGTATGTCGACAAGTGATCGTCATCGATATTGGTCACGACAGCCATCATGGGCTGAAGATGTATAAACGAGGCGTCACTCTCGTCAGCCTCGGCGACGAGGTAATGCCCGGCGCCAAGTCGGCCGTTGGTATCGGCACTCTTCAACCGCCCCCCAATCAAAAACGTCGGATCTTCGCCCGCCTCCGCCAGAATACTGGCGACCAGACTCGTGGTCGTGGTTTTGCCGTGGGTACCCGACACCGCAATCGCATACCGAAACCGCATGAGCTCAGCCAGCATTTCCGCACGCCGGACGATCGGCTTGCGCTGTTCGCGCGCCAGGATGATTTCAGGGTTTTCCGGATCGATTGCACTGGATACGACAACGACGTCGGCATTTCCAATATTCTCACCACGATGTCCGATAAATATTTCGGCACCGAGACCGGCCAGACGCCGTGTGACGGCCGATTCTTTTAAATCCGAGCCCTGAACAACGTATCCCAGGTTAACGAGCACTTCCGCAATGCCGCCCATCCCGACGCCGCCAATACCGACCAGGTGAATATTGTTGATTTTGCGCATACGATTTTTCATTTCGCATCCGCCAGGGCCAGACACCGCTCCATGACTTCGCGAGTCGCATTTGGTTTTGCCAAAGACCGCGCGCTACTGGCACGTTCAATGACGACCCGTCGATCGGAAACACATACCCTGAGCTCCTCTGCGAGAGACTCGGGCGTAAGGCTGGATTGCGGAATCAAGACGGCGGCGCCCGCTGCTACGAGGTATTCCGCGTTACCGGTCTGATGGTCATCTGCCGCGGAAGGATATGGCACCAGCAAGGCACCGAGCCCGGCAACAGCGAGCTCCGAAATGGTTAACGCCCCGGCGCGACAGATCACCATATCCGCCCAGCCATAAGCTTCGGCAATATTCTCGATGAACGGGTCGAGCTTCGCGGCGACGCCGGCATTGGCATACGCCTCGGTCGCAACGTGACTGGTTGCGGCCCCGGTCTGATGCCAGATTTCAGGCCGCCTTTCTTCAGGCAGCAATGCGACCGCCGCGGGCACGATTTGATTGAGCACCTGGGCGCCCTGACTACCACCCAATACCAATATCCTGAGCGGGCCGTCCGAACTCGCGAGACGTTGCCCTGAATCCGGCAGCGCCACAATGTCGGATCGCACCGGATTTCCTACGAGTCGAGTCTTTATGCGGCCGGAAAAACTGCCCGGGAAGGCTTCCAGCACTTCCCGGGCGAAACCAGCCAGAAGACGATTGGTTAAACCAGCGACAGAATTCTGTTCATGAATGATCAGGGGTTTGCGCAACAACCAGGCCGCGAAGCCCCCCGGACCCGACGCGAACCCGCCCATGCCAAGCACGACTTTCGGTCGACGCCGGATCAAAACGCCGAGGGCGTCGACTACGGCAACGAGTAAAATCAGCGGTGCCAGGAACCAGCTCAGCATCCCCTTGCCGCGGAGGCCGGCGACCCGAGTCCACTCGAGTGGAATACCTTCTTTGGGAATAAGGTCGGCCTCCAGCCCCTGCCGGGTTCCCAACCAGACCACTTCCTCGTCATTCCGGCGCAACGCCCGTGCGACGGCGAGCGCCGGAAACACATGTCCGCCGGTACCGCCCGCCATAATCAGAATCGGTCCTGTCATGATTGCCTGGCTCGCTTTCTGGCGCTTCCCGTTCTGCGTCCCCAGCTACGGCCCGCTGGCCGCCGGTTTTCGTAATCGATTCTCAATAAGAGACCCAGACCGATCAGTGTGACAATCAGGCTACTGCGTCCATAACTGATCAGCGGCAACGTCAATCCTTTGGTGGGCAAAATCCCCATATTGACGCCGATGTTGATAAACACCTGGAGGCCCTGCCAGATTGCAAATCCGAAGGCGAGATTGGCTTGATAAAAGCGGCCGCTCGCAGCGGATTCGCGGGCAATGCCCAGCGCGCGCGCGATCAGAATTACGAATAAACCGATCAATAACACACTGCCGACCAACCCAAATTCCTCCGCGATCACGGCAAAAACAAAATCCGTATGGGCTTCAGGCAAATAAAACAGTTTCTGCACGCTGGCGCCCAATCCAACCCCGACCCACTGTCCGGAACCGATCGCGATCAGCGACTGGGTCAACTGGAATCCACTGTCATAGGGATCCGCCCACGGATCGAGAAAAGCTGTGAGCCGGGCCATTCGATACGGCGCCGATACTGCGAGAAGAGCGAGTGCTCCGCCGACAACCACTCCGCAGGCGAAGAAATCTCGCAACCGGGCGCCGGCGATAAAAAGAACGGACAACGAAATCATCAACATTATGACGGAGGCACCGAAATCGGGCTGCAGCAGGAGCAACACACACGTGCCGGCAACCAGCAACATCGGCTTGGCAAAGCCGATAAACCGCTCACGCAATTCCTGCCGGTGACGAACCGCATACCCTGATATGTACATGAGCATCAACAGTCGCACTGGCTCGGAAACCTGCATGATGTTGATACCGGCGATACTCAGCCACCGGGTACTGCCATTGACGGTATGACCGAGACCCGGAACGAAGACGGCCATCAAAAGCCCGATCGCAAGACAAACAAGAACGATTCCGAAGCGCTCCCAAACCTGCGTCGGGATACGCATCATCACAGCGGCGCCGGTCAAACCGATGGCGACGGCAACGAGCTGCCGTTGCAGGTAAAAGAATGGATTCCCGGTATTGCGTTCCGCCAGTGAAATAGATGCTGACGTCAACATGACCAGTCCACCACACAACAGCACGCCGATAACGATGATCAACACCGTATCCAGATGCTGCTGGTCAAGTGTGGTGCGGCCCATAATCCCGTGTTTCGCTGCGCCCGCGCGGTCATCGCGCCAACTCCCGTACCGCGGCGATAAATATATCGCCGCGCTGCTCGAATGAATCGAACATGTCGTGACTGCTGCAGGCAGGCGCCAGCAAAACCGTATGCCCGGGCGCCGTCATAGCTGAAGCCACCGCGACTGCCTCATGCATATCGACCACGATTGTCACGTCGCAGATGCCCTCGAGCGCGTCAGCAATTACGGCACTGTCCTTGCCCAACAACAGCGCGGCACATTCCCGGCCCGCAAGCGCGCCTGCGAGCGCTTCAAACGAGGCTTCTTTTGCATCGCCGCCAGCGATCAGCACAAACGGGTCCGCTACACCGGCGATACTCATGACGGCCGCGTCGACATTCGTAGCCTTCGAATCGTCGATCCAGACGACTCCGTTTATATCGGAGACCCGCTGCATGCGATGGGGCAGCCCTTCGTACCCCTTGAGCGCCTGAGCCATGCTGTGCAAATTTGCCCCGAGCGCAGACCCCACGGCTAATGCCGCCAATGCATTGGACAGGTTGTGTCGTCCGAGTACCGGCAACTCATCAGCGGACAACAGCAACGTGTCGCCGATGGCGATACATTCACCACGCGACGTCGTTTGAATTCCAAGCTCTCCGGTGGCCGGCGGCCCAAGCCCGTAGGTGGTCACGGGCATCGACACGGGAACCAGCCCGCGCAGCGTCTCCAGGTCGCGGTTCACGACCGCATGCCGACAAACACTATATATACGGGCCTTCGCGTCCGTGTAGGTTTGCATATCACCGTGCAGATCCAGGTGGTCCGGAGAAATATTGAGAATCACGGCGACCGTGGCCGGAATCAGACCGCTCCGCTCGAGTTGGAAGCTGGAAAGCTCCAACACATATATATCTTTGTCCGGGGCAAGCAGATCGAGCGCCGGAGTACCGAGGTTGCCACCGATAGCGGGCGCCCAACCGGCCGTGGAGAGCATATCGCCCAACATCGATGTCACCGTGCTTTTCCCGTTCGATCCCGTGACCGCGATTATTGGCGAATCGCACTCGGTCACGAAAAGGTCGATGTCACTGATGATTTCGATGCCGCGGCTCCGCCCGTCACTGATTAACGGTGCGTTCAGGTCAACCCCGGGAGATACGACAATTCTGCGAATCGTCGAACGAAGTGTGTTGAATTGACCACCGGTGTGGACGCGGGCATCCGGCATCGCGTCGAGAATCGCATGGGTCTCCGGAGGCTCGGAGCGCGTATCGACGAACTCAGCGCCAACCCCGTGCGTCGCAAAATATCGCGCGCAGGATGCGCCGGTCACCCCCATTCCCATGACCAGGACGGAGGGTTCCGTGGAAAACGCGTTCAATTCGACCTTCATGTCCATTGCGGGTATGGCCATCAACGTATCTTCAGGCTCGAAAGCCCAACCAAAACCAGGATCACGGTGATAATCCAGAAACGCACGATAACTTTGGGCTCGGCCCAACCTTTCAGTTCGTAGTGATGGTGCAGTGGCGCCATCCGGAAAACCCGGCGGCCGGTCATTTTAAAAGACGCAACCTGAATAATGACCGAGAGCGTTTCGATGACGAACAGCCCGCCCATAATCGCCAAGATAATTTCCTGGCGAACGATGACGGCAACGGTTCCAAGTGCCGCACCTAACGATAAAGCGCCAATGTCACCCATGAAAACCTGGGCCGGGTAGGTGTTAAACCAAAGAAAGCCCAGCCCTGCACCACTCATCGATGCGCAAAACACCATCATCTCGCCGGCACCGGCGATATAGGGGATATCCAGGTATTCCGAGAAAATTACGTTGCCGGCCGCGTAACCAAAGATTCCGAGCGCGCCGCCCACCAGAACGGTCGGCATGATCGCCAGCCCGTCCAGTCCGTCTGTCAGGTTCACGGCGTTACTGGTGCCGACAATTACGAAGAAGGTCAAGACGATGTAGAGAGCGCCCAATGGAATCACCGCGCCCTTGAGGTACGGAATCAACAACGCCGTCTCATACGGCTCGTCTGCCAGCAAAAACAGGGTGACCGCGACGGCCAACGCGGCAATTGACTGCCAGAATAATTTGACCCGTGCCGATAATCCGGCCGGATCGTGGAGAATCAGCTTCTTGTAATCATCGACGAATCCGATGAGGCCGAATGCCAACGTCACAGCAATGACGATCCAGACGTATTCGCTCCGCAGATCAGCCCACAGGAGCGTGCTGCTAAGAATCGCGACGAGGATAAGCGACCCACCCATAGTGGGTGTGCCGGCCTTGGGAATGTGGGTGATCGGCCCGTTTTCGCGCACGGTCTGGCCGATCTGCCGAATACTCAGGCGTCGAATCATGATCGGCCCCAGGACCAGGGAAATTACGAGCGCCGTCAGCGCGCCCAAGATGGCGCGCATCGTGATGTAGGTAAACAGGTTGAATCCTGATATGTAGTCCGTGAGGTATTCTGCGATAAAAAACAACATATCGAATCTATCCTCGCGTCCCACTGTCGTGTTGAAGGATGGCGACGAGTTTTTCGAGGCCCATGCAGCGTGAGCCTTTCATCAAAATCGTTACGCCGTCTTTTGGCATCGCCATGATCGTATCGGCCAGAGATTGAATATCTGTAAACCACCGCGCCTCTTTTCCAAACCCTTCCGCGGCCGCTCGCGACTGTTCGCCAACGCAAAAAAGCCGGGAAACCCCTTTCTTTCTTGCTTCGGTGCCGATTTCGCGATGCAGCTGAAGGCTTTCTGGCCCGAGTTCCGCCATATCGCCAAGCACGAGCCAGGTCTGGCCGGTGTGTGCGGCCAGAAAATCGATTGCCGCCCCGACGGATCCCGGATTCGCGTTGTAGGAATCGTCATAGATCGTCGCGCCGCCCGACCCGGGAACCGCTCGCAATCTTCCGGACACATTGTCCATCGCAGCCAGGCCGCGCCGGACAGCATCCCAGGAGGCTCCGGCCGCCCGGGCAGCCGCGGTCGCGGCGAGCGCATTACGCACATTGTGAGCACCGGCCATCGGCAGACGAACCTGCACGGTGTCATCACCTGACCGAATATCAAATTTCAATTCGCTTTGCTCGCCCGCAACAGTTTCCTGTATATCACTGGCGCGAAAGTCGGCCGCATCATCCAGACCAAACGAATTCACGGTCGCCTGACCCGCCAGGCTCCGCCAGGTATCGAAAAATCGATCGTCCCGGTTGATGATCGCGATGCCGCCAGCTGACAGGCTTTCGAAGAGCTCACCTTTTGCGGCCGCCACGGCCTCTTCGGAGCCAAAGCCTTCCAAATGAGCCACGCCGGCATTGGTGACGACGCCGATACCCGGCGCTGCGATATCCGCGAGGTAAGCAATCTCCTTCGGGTGGCTGGCACCCATTTCCAACACTGCGATGCGATGCCGATCGCAGAGCTTCAACACGGTCAGCGGCAATCCGATTTCATTGTTCAGATTACCCTCGGTCACCAGCAGCTCAGCCCGATCACCCAATTCCTGCGCAAGAATACTGGCGATCATTTCTTTAACAGTGGTTTTTCCATTGCTTCCCGTCACTGCAATGACAGAAATTGAAAATCGCGCGCGCCAACTTTTTCCCCACTGACCGAGCGCCCGACGGGCATCATTGACCTCCACCTGTGACAGGTCACAGGATTGACGCTGCTCGACGACCGCGCCGGCAGCACCTCGTCTTTCCGCCTCCCCAACGAAAGTCGCTGCGTCGAAGTTTTCTCCATGCAGGGCGAAGAACAGCTGGCCGGGCTGCAGGGTCCGGGTGTCCGTGCTGACCGAGTCGAAAGCCCGATCGGCTCCGACAAGATACCCTTTGACCGATTCGGCGACCATGGTCAGTGTACCCATGCTCATTCCGCCAAACCCAGCGTGATACGCGCCACTGCTTTATCCGAAAATGTCCGCGCTTCACTCCCGATAATCTGAACATTTTCATGTCCCTTACCGGCGATCAAAACGACGTCGCCGGACCGTGCTGACCGAATTGCGAATTCGATCGCCGCCTGCCGGTCCTGCATGACCTCGACGCCCGGACGACCGCCAGTTCCGGCAATAACCTCTGCAATAATCGCCTCTGGATCCTCGTCTCGCGGATTGTCGTCCGTGATCACGGATCGATCGGCCATTGACGCGGCCACTTCTCCCATCAAGCGCCGCTTGCCCTTGTCCCGATCGCCGCCGCAACCAAACACGCACCAGACCTCTCCACTGCAATGGTCCCTGACGGTCTCGAGCGCCTGGCCCAGGGCATCCGGCGTATGCGCAAAATCCACAACAACCGTCGGAAATGATTCGCGAGAACGGATCAGTTCCATACGGCCCGGCGGCGCGACACATTCACCCAGTGCGCCGACCGCATCGTCGAGATCAATGTCGAGCGCCAGTAGAATCCCGACAACGAGGACCAGGTTCTCGGCGTTAAACCGGCCCCACAGTGAACTCGACAATAAAGCCTCGCCGTAATCTCCGGACAGTTGCAATCCGAGACCATCGGCGTGAACCGCGGTCAGGCGCCCCATGAGTCGGGCCGCCGGAACGTCGTCCGCCGTATTGACGAGGGCCACTGAAATCAATTCCGTACTCGTCGTAAGCCGATTTGCCAGCGCCGCGCCAAACCGGTCGCCGACATTGAGTACCGCCGTGCGAATACCGGTACCGACAAATAATCGGGCCTTCGCCTCGGCATAACGTTCCATGCTCCCGTGATAGTCGAGATGGTCGCGACTGAGGTTGGTGAATGCAGCGACTTGAAACCGAATGCCGTCGACCCTGTGCTGGTCCAGCGCGTGCGAAGAAACTTCCGTAATGACGTGGTCGGCCCCGGCGTCGACCATATCCCGTAATCGACGATGCATCGTGATACACCCGGGCGTCGTCAGACTACTCGACGCCAGATCGGATCCCAGGCCAAAGCCCAATGTGCCCATATAGCCGGCGTGATGACTCAGATGATTCAGCGCCTGGGTCACCAGGAAAGCCGAAGTCGTCTTGCCGTTAGTGCCGGTCACGCCCGTAACCGACAGGGCCGCGGACGGCCTGCCAAAAAAACGATCGGCGATGGTCCCCAGCCTGTTGCACAACCCAGGCACCTCGACACCGGTTACATTTGGCGGCAACACCGGTTCGGCGACTTCGGCGCCGGACTCCCATACGACGGCGGCGACGCCGGCCTCAAGAGCCTGCGCAAGAAACTCGAGACCGTGATGTTCGAGACCGGCGCAGGCAACAAACAACCCCCCGCGCGCGGCATGACGACTGTTACTCGTAATATCGCTGATCGGTACCGAGGGCACGGCCAGATCCATGCCTTCCAGCAACCCGGCCAAATCGACCCGTTTGGACGTCGGCTGAATCACCGCAGATTCACCGCCAATGTCATGCGTCCCTTTGTCGGGCGCGGAAGGTTATCTGGTGCGATCGCGAGTATGCGCAACGCCCCCGCGGAAATACTCGAAAATACCGGCGCCGCCACCTGGCCCCCATAGTAATCACCATCGCTGGGCTCATCGATCAAGACGACCACGACCAAACGTGGCTGGGACACCGGCACGATGCCTGAAAACAATGCTGTGTAACGCTTTTCAGAGTAGCCTCCCGGCACGTATTTTTTGACCGTGCCGGTCTTTCCGGCCACCCGATATCCGGCAACGGTGGCCCGCTTGCCCGTGCCGTCAGGCCCGACGACCGCCTCCAGCATCGACATGACACTGTGAGCCGTTTGCGGTTTGATGACTTGCCTGGCGATTGGTTTTTCATCGATGCGCAGCAGTGAGACCGGTCGGTATAGTCCGTCCGCGGCGATCACGGCATAAGCCTGAGCAAGTTGCACGGGCGTTACTGATAATCCGTACCCATAGGCCAACGTCGCCTGACTGATTGAACGCCAATTTGAATAGTGACTCAGCAAGCCGGAGGACTCGCCCGGAAAGCCGCTGGCACTCAGGCGGCCCAACCCGAATCCGGATAGAACCGAGTACAGCGACTCGGCCGGCAAAGACATCGCCACTTTTGTCGCGCCGACATTACTGGAGCGCACGAGGATCGTCTCGAGATCGATCCTCCCATGGTTTTCCTTGTCCTCGATGACCTTAGCCCCGACTTTGACAAATCCCGGAGAGGTATCGATGCGACTGTTGGTGTTGTAGCGACCGCTCTCCAGAGCTGCCGCAATGATCAGCGGCTTTACACTCGATCCGGGTTCGAACATGTCCGTGATCGCACGATTACGATACCTTGAAGCAACATACTGCGAACGGTCATTGGGGTTGTAGGCCGGCTGGTTGACCATAGCCAGCACCTCGCCCGTCGTCACGTCGAGGACCACGACCGACCCGGACTGCGCATTGTTATGCTGAATCGCGGCCTTTAACTCGCGGTACGCAAGGTACTGGATACGAAGATCGATCGACGCGGCCAATTCGCGACCCGGACTCGGAGACTCAATGCGTTCGACGACCTCGACCACCCGCCCGAGACGATCCTGCAACACGCGCTTTTTTCCTGGTTTGCCGATAAGCCAACGATCAAAGGCAAGTTCCAGCCCTTCCTGGCCCTCATCATCAATATTGGTGAAGCCAATCAGATGACCCACGACTTCGCCAGCCGGATAGTAGCGCCGGTATTCTCTTTGCAATTCAACGCCGGGAATCCGGAGTTCCGCAATCTGCTGAGCATCCGGCGGAGCCATATGCCGACGCAAATACATGAACTCTTTATCTACGTTGCGCGTCAACCGACGCGCCAACTTGTCCGGATCAAGCTGCAGGGCGTTGGCAAGTTGTGGGATTCTGTCTGGCGCCTTAACCAGCTCGCGCGGATTGACCCATACGCTGTCGACCGGTGTGCTGACGGCAAGTGGTTCGCCGTTACGATCAGTGATCGTGCCACGATGCGCAGATATTTTTGCAACCCTGAGATGACGAACATCGGCCTCCTGAGTCAGGAAGCTGTTTTCCAACACTTGCAGATGAAACGATCGGCCAACGAGTACCGCCGCACAAAGTGAAAGAACAGCAGCCGTACACCATGATCGAATTGCATAACTACGCCGAATCGTGCTCTCCGATATTGCTTTAGTCTTCATTCGAAGGATCTACCCTGCTCAGCAGCATGGTCTGCCCGGGGTCCGGAATGCGCATATGCATTTGTTTTCGTGCGAGCTGCTCGACCCGTGCATAGGTAGACCAGGTACTCTGCTCGATTTGCAACTTGCCCCACTCAACCTCCAACCGGTCACGCTCCGAAGTGAGCACCTGGAGCTCCGTGAACGACTTCCTCGATTCGTGCTTGGCGTAGACATTAGCGATGGCCGATATCATCACCAAAAGAACCATTACCGCTCCGAGAAACCAGCGCCGGCCCGAATGCGTCATGCGATGCATTCCCCCACTCTCAAGGTAGCGCTGCGCGCCCTGGGATTACGTTCCAGCTCTGGTTGCCCAGGCCGAATCGATTTTTCCGGCAGGCGCAAGCGTGGCCGCGCCGAATCGGGGACCACCGGCAGCTGCGCGAGCGCCGGATCAACCCTCGAGTTGTCCCGCAAAAACCTTTTTACGATCCGGTCCTCGAGCGAATGAAAACTGATGACGCAAAGACGCCCGCCAACCTGCAATGCGTCGAGAGCCTGGGAGAGACCTTGATTCAATTCTTCGATCTCTTGGTTGATATAGATACGTATTGCCTGAAAGCTCTTTGTCGCCGGATGTTTACGGCCCGGCCGACGAGGCAGGACTGACTCGATCAATTGGGCCAGTTCAAGTGTAGTTTCAATGGGTTGCTGTGCCCGGCGTGCGCAGATCGCCCGCGCGATTTTTCTCGCCGAATTTTCTTCTCCATACTGAAACAATACGTTTGATATGGCTTTTTCAGCAGCCGAATTTATCCAGTCACCGGCCGATTCGCCGCGGGCGGGATCCATACGCATATCCAACGGACCATCGACCTGAAAGCTAAAGCCGCGACCCGGGTCCGCTAATTGTGGCGACGAAACACCCAGATCGAGCAAAATTCCGTCGACTGCGCCGAATACACCGTGCTTCTTTAATAATGCACTCAATGTTGCAAAACTTGCCTGCTCGACGACGAGGCGACAATCACGGGCGGCTAGCAGAACAGCTGCCTTTACGGCGTCTGGATCACGATCCATTGCGAATAATCTTCCACCCGTACTCAAGTGACTTAAAATTGCCTGACTGTGCCCGCCGCGCCCAAATGTGCCATCCACATAGACCCCATTCGGCTGAACGCAGAGCTGCTCGATGGCTTCCTCGAGCAACACCGGCGCGTGCAAAGTCACCCCACGATCCCCTGCTCCCGCTAATACGACAGTGTCTCCAACTCGGCAGTCAGGTCGGAACCCGTTTCCGCGCCCTCCCCGATCCACTGCTTCAGCTGCTCGTTCCAGCGCCCCTCATCCCACAATTCAAATTTATTGCCCTGACCGAACAGAATTGACTGACGATCAAGGCCGGCAAAATCCCGATGCTCGCGTGGAATCAAAACCCGACCATGACCATCCAACTCCAGATCGGTCGCGTAGCCCATCAGCAGGCCTTTCAATTTTTGTGCGGTCGGATTCAGGCTCGGCAAGCGCATTAGTTTTCGCTCCGTCTCCTCCCAGTCCGGCAAGGGATACAATAGGAGGCAACAGCGCAAATCGACGGTGCATATCAGCTGGCCGTCACAGCGTGTCGCGATACGGTCCCGATACTTGGTCGGAATGGATACGCGGCCCTTGGCATCAAGGGTGATTTTTGTCGGTCCACGAAGCATGCAAATATGGACACGAAGCCCATTTCCTCCCACTTTCTACCACTTCGTGACACTATATGTAGGGCGTAACCTGACTGTCAACCGAACAGGCGATTAATTCTTTCAGGACAGCGACTTAGCGCAGGTTGTTAGACCTGATAACTGGTTCTTTCGGGGGCCCCATAACACGAAAATCATGGGTTTAGCGCGCATTTCTGTGCAGGGGCTTAAGAGTCAGGTTGGGCGGAAAATATCGGCGATAACGACCGAAAAATCGAATTTGTTCCGCAACCTGCGCGAATACCGGGAAATCGAAGGTGGAGTCGGCCGATAAGCCGGGTTCTGTCTAGGACAATCATTCATCTCGAACCGCCGTCACCGGCGACCTCTAGCGACCTACCCGGGAGTCCGCGCGGACAGCGGTTCCGCAGGCCAAAAGCCCGCGGACACTCCTCTATTTGGTCTTGCTCCAGGTGGGGTTTACCGTGCCGCGGCATGTTGCCATCCGCGCGGTGCGCTCTTACCGCACCATTTCACCCTTACTCCGAACCGTCGCCGATCCGGGGCGGTATATTTTCTGTGGCACTTTCCGTGGACTCACATCCCCCAGGCGTTACCTGGCACCCTGCCGCAGGAGCCCGGACTTTCCTCCCGATTCGATGACCTGAGTCATCGTATCGAGCGATTGCCTGGCCGACTCCGCCGACCACGATAGACCATGTTTCCCCGGAACGGCAAGCGCGAATAATGGTGTCAGACACCAATTTCACGCGGGGTGTACTCGAAGGGTGTGCCTCTTGGGAAATTGGTGTCTGACACCATTATTCGCGCTGACAAGAGATACCGGGTTTTCAGGGTGCCCCGGAGCCCGAACCGCGCAAGCTCAGCGCCAACCTATACGCGACGCCACGACGCGCCCCGGTTATTTTGGCCGCCAGGCTCGCCGCCTGTCGCGTCGAGACCTCCGCGAGCAGGATTTCCAGAATGCGCTCGAGTTCGCGGTGGCGCGAATCTTCGGGTCCGTCAAAACCAGCCAACACCAGGGTAATCTCTCCCTTGGCTCCGCCCGCATCACTTTCGAGCCGCGCCCGAACATCGGCGACGCTTCCCCGGTAAATGGTCTCAAAACGCTTGGTGAGCTCTCGTGCCACGGTGATCGGCCGCGCCGGCCCAATGACGGCTTCCATGTCCGTTAACAGATCCTGAATCCGATGCACGGCCTCATACAAGATGATCGTCTCGGGCACTGTGCTCAAATCCTCCAGTCTCTTGCGACGCGCGGCCCGTTTGGGCGGCAGGAAACCTTCAAACCGGAATCGGTCCGTGGGCAGGCCGGCGACACAGAGCGCCGCGATCGCCGCACAACTCCCGGGTATCGGGCACACTGGAATATCCAGCTGACGTGCGGCTGCCAGCAGGCGATAGCCCGGGTCACTGATCAACGGCGTTCCCGCATCACTGATCAACGCGATGTTTTCGCCATTCGCCAACGCATCCATGATCGGCCCGACCCGATCCTTCTCGTTGTGCTCGTGCAAGGACACCAGTTTTTTTCTTAACCCGAGGTGGGTTAGCAATTGTGCAGCCCTGCGGGTATCCTCAGCTGCGACCGTATCTGCCATCGTGAGCACTTCGCGCCCGCGCGGGCTCATGTCGTCAAGGTTCCCGATGGGTGTGGCGACGACATAGAGGGTTCCTGGATCGGTTATCAAAGGATCGAACTCCTGACAAAAAAACGCGTGAGCGAACTGTATTCTATGATCACCAGTCTACGCCGGGCACAACCCGGCAACGAATTTCGTTGGATTCAGGCTGCATTGGTCTGCGTATTGCTCGCGGGCTGCGCGCCCATGCAAATGCCGGACCAGCGCACGACGACCGGCGAGACTGCCGGCGCACAATCGCTTTCGGATCAGGGTCTGCACCAGGCCGCGGCCGAGGCCTATATGCAACTCGCCCAAGAAGCAGACTATACGGACCGGCAATATTATCTGATCCTCGTGGCCCGCGAGCGATACCTGGCCGGGAACCCCGAAGTCGCGCAGACCATACTGGACCGGCTGGGCGAGCCGATCGAGGAATCAAATCTGCTTCTCTGGGCCCAGGTCTCGTCCGAAGTCTCGATCGCGATGGGTGATCCGGAACAGGCCCTGTTGAACCTCGGCCGGGCACCCGCGACATCGGACACCGAAGTGGCGATCAACCTGCAGCGAATCAGGAGCAACGCACTGTTCCGGCTGGGCCAACCGGTCGCTGCCACGCGGGTGCTGATTGCCAGGGAAGTCTGGCTGTCAGACCGGGACGCGATCGCTGCCAATCAGCGCCTCATCTGGGACGGACTCCAGACCTGGGGAGGTGACCTATGGACCCGGGCCTTTCCGGAGGAAGTCGACCCATTGCTCGCCGGCTGGCTGGATTTGGGGTACATCGCGTGGTCGCAACGCACCAACTCGACGGCAATGCGAGCAGACCTGATCAACTGGCGATCAGCCAACCCCTCACATCCCGCGAATCTCGTGCTGGTCGCAGAAATTATGAGTGGTCTGACAGTCATTCAGCAATATCCCCGTCAGGTTGCGTTGCTCCTGCCCTTGTCGAGCCGTCAACATTCCGCAGCATATGCGATCAGGGACGGGTTCCTCGCAGCGCACTTCGCAAGCGTCGATCGGCCCGATCGCCCGATGATCAAAATTTACGATGTCCACGGTTTTGACGTCACCGATATACACCAACTGGCCGTTGATGAAGGCGCCGATTTTATTGTCGGCCCTTTACTTAAGAGCTCGGTCCAGCAACTCGCGCAAGCCGGGTTCGATACGCCGACGCTGGCGCTGAATTTTCTGCCGACGGGCACTCCGGTCGCCCGTGGCTTTTACCAGTTCGCATTGTCGCCCGAAGATGAGGCGCGACAGGTCGCCGAACGCGCGACAGCACTGGGCCAATACCGGGCCTTGGCACTTGCACCCGACAACGATTGGGGACGTCGCCTGCTTGGCAGTTTCGCCACGGAAATGCAGCGCCGCGGAGGACAATTATTGCGCTACAGTCTTTTCGAACCGAATAATCCCGACTTTTCCGCTAGCATCGAAGAACTACTGCTCATTGATGAAAGTCGCGCGCGGAAAGACCGATTAAAAGCGAATCTCGGTATTAAGCTCGAATTTGAACCGCGCCGCAGAACAGATATCGATTTAATATTTCTTGCGGCGAATGCCGATGCGGGAAAATTGATTCGTCCACAATTACGGTTTCATTATGCCGGCTCGATTCCGACTTATTCGACATCGGCGATATACCAGGAAGGCTCACGCAACAATTCAGATATCAACGGTATTATGTTCCCGGACATCCCATGGATCATCATGCCAGACGGCGAATCCGCCGAACTGCGAAAGGTCCTCGCGATGTATTGGCCCAATCAGGCGGAGCGCAGGTCCCGGCTTTATGCCATGGGATTCGATGCCTATCGTCTGGTCCCGCTACTCAATGCCGGAATGGGCCCGGACCACCTGCCGGCGATGACCGGCCTTTTGTATCTCGATGATGACGGCCGAATCCTGAGGCGTTTACCCTGGGCACGTATCCAACGGGGCCAACCGATACTAATGGATTCCGCCGCACTCTCCGTAGCCACTCCGTAATTTCAATGGAGCGCGTTCGGGCGCACCCAATGGCCGAGCATCTGGAATCGGGCGAAATCGCCGAACGAAAGGCCCAAAAGTTTCTGGAAAAACAAGGCCTTCATCTATTAGCATCAAATTATAGCTGCCGTTACGGTGAACTGGATTTGGTGATGTGCGATGAAGAACATCTCGTGGTCGTCGAAATCCGGTATCGTAGGCAGACTGGATTTATGAAGCCCGCGGAGTCAATAACCCGAGCTAAGCGTGACCGAATTGCGCGCAGTACCCTGCATTTTATGCAGCGCAGCGCTGGCTATCGAAATCATCCGGTGCGATTCGATGTCATCAGTGTTTCCGGGCCTTTGGAACGATTGACCATGGATTGGTTGCCGGGTGCGTTTACAATGGAAGACACGAGGGTGGATTGGCATGCCTGATAACCAAAGAATTCGCGGTCATTTCGAGGAAAGCATCGCGGTGAAGCAAACCGCGATGGACACGCTGCCCCCGGCGATCGCTGAAGCCGCACGGTTAATGACCGACGCGCTCAATCGCAGAGGCAAGATATTGAGCTGTGGAAACGGTGGCTCAGCCGGAGACTCACAACATTTCTCAGCCGAATTATTAAATCGCTTTGAAATTGAACGACCCGGTCTCGCTGCGGTGGCGTTGACAACGGATACATCGACCCTGACCGCCATTGCAAATGACTACGCATTTCAGCAAATATTTTCCAAGCAGGTCATGGCGCTCGGTAATCCTGGCGATTGTCTGCTGGCAATCTCGACATCGGGCAATTCAGATAATGTCCTGGAAGCCGTGCACGCCGCACATGACCAGAAAATGAATGTAATCGCGCTGACGGGTGGCGACGGCGGATCGATCAGGGAAAGTCTGGCGAGTAGCGACGTCGAAATATGCGTACCAAGTTCGAGGACTGCACGCGTTCAGGAAATTCACCTGATTGTCATTCACTGCCTCTGCGACGCGATTGATCAGGCATTATTTAACGACCTTTAAGTGCAACCCACCCGGCTTTTTGCGGCCTTGGTTAATTCTGTCTTCGTCAATGCCGGATGATTCCGTAGATGCTGCCGCCACGCCCTCTTCCGGAAAAACCATTCCCTGGCTGGTTTCCCTCGCATATATTCCCTGCACCGCAGATACCGGCAACATAATTTGGCGGGCCTTACCGGCAAACCGGGCTTCGAAAGAAATTTCTTCGTTGCCCAGGTTAAGATTCTTTACCGCCGCAAAACTGACGTTAAGAATGATCTTGCCGTCCTGAACATGCTGTTGCGGAACCTCGACGCCATCTGCCAGAGCATTAACGACGATGTGGGGTGTCTGACCGCAGTCCGTCATCCACTCATGCATTGCGCGCAATAGGTAGGGTCGTTGCGATGCCGACTCAGATGACATGAGGCAGATGACATGAGGTGGATAACATCAGGAAACCCGATTACTGGCGCATCTCGTGCTCAAGCTCCGTCAGGCTATCCTGAAAGGAGCGTCGGGAAAAAACCTCGTCCATATAATGCAGAATCGGCTGGGCGGGACCACTGAGCTCAATACCGTAGGACGGCAGCCGCCACAATACGGGCGCGATACTGCAATCCACCAGCGAAAAATCATCACTTAGAAAGAACTTTTTCGCACTGAAAACCTCTGCACTGGACGAAATACTTTCCGCAAGAATCTTTTTTATCCGCGATACCTGCTTGTTATCAGCCGCAGCCTCAAGCTGCTCTGCCAAGCTATACCAGTCCTTCTCAATGCGATAAAGCGCGAGGCGAAACTGGGCTCTGGTTACTGGGTCAACTGGCATTAGCGGTGGATGCGGAAATCGCTCATCCAGATACTCGATAATTACCCGTGAATCGTAAAGAACCAGATCACGATCAATCAGTGTCGGCACGCTGTGATAGGGATTTAAATCCAGCAAGTCCTCCGGAAGATCCGGGCCGTCTACATTCACCACCTCAACACTGATATTTTTTTCAGCCAGCACCAGCCGCGTACGATGACTGTAGAAACATGTCGGGCTGGAGAACAGCGTCATGATCGGCCGCCTGTTAGCAACAATAGCCATATGCTTATCTCCTCCATAGTCTCGAAATTACCCCACTGACCATTTTATCACTTGGATTAGTAATTTTGTTTTTGCCGGATTGACGCCTACTTTATGTCTTTCCAGATCTCGTTCTTCAGCGCATATGCAAAAATACCGAATACCACAAGATAAATAAGAACCCAGATGCCCAATTGCCGGCGCTTTAGTTGAATCGGCTCACCGATATATTCGAGGAAATTCACGAGATCCCGGACAAATTGCTGATATTCATCGGGTGACAGCAAGCCCTCGGTGACTGGTTCAAATTTCTTGAAAACGATTTCCGTCGTACCGTTTTCATGCGCCTGCTCCGCAAAAACCGCGCGCTGCATACCCTGCAACTCCCAAAGCACGTGAGGCATGGCAACGCTGTCAATGACCAGGTTGTTGACCCCAGTGGAGCGGCTTTCATCGATATAGAAAGTATTCAAAAAACTAAACAGAAAATCAGTTCCACGACTACGGGCAATCAGTGAAAGGTCGGGCGGCGTCTGACCAAACCACCGCGCCGCATCCGCTGGCGGCATGGCGATACGCATGGTGTCGTGGGGCTTTTCGGTTACAAACATCAGGTTGTTAATCAACTGATCTTCACTAATACCGAGGTCGGCCGCAAGTCGATTATATCGCACATACTTCGCCGAGTGACATCCAAGACAATAATTGACGTAATTTCGAGCACCTCTTTGCAAAGAGGCAATGTTCCCGACGTCATTATTGGCCGCCTGAATGACGGCGCCACCCTCTGAAGCCAACACCACGGCGGGCCGGATCATCAACATTGCGATCAACACACATACCCCGCCTAGGCGTAACGACATTGAATGACCTGAACAAATGCGCATAACCAATGTTACTCGTGATGGTAAGTCACCCGTTCAGGAACGGGTTTCGTTTTTTCAAGTCGAGTATAGATCGGCATGAAAATGAAAAATGAGAAATAAAGGACCGTGAAGATTTGCGTGAAAGTCTTATACGGCTCGACGGCCGGCTGCAAACCCAGGTAACCCAGCACCAGGAAACTGACTGCAAAGGTGGTCAGGGCCAGCTTGTAGGTCCAGCCGCGATACCTGATCGATTTCACCTTGCAACGATCCAGCCAGGGCAGGAAGAACAACAATACGATCGCCATGGCCATCAGAAACGCACCGAACCCCTTACTCGGGACCGCCCGGAGAATTGCGTAAAACGGTGTGTAATACCAGATCGGTGCGATGTGTTCCGGTGTCTTCAGCTGATTTGCGGGCTCAAAATTCGCGTGTTCGAGAAAATAACCGCCCATCTCGGGCGCGAAGAATACGACGGCCGAGAAAGCAATAAAAAATATGACAATAGCCACCAGGTCCTTTGCCGTGAGATAGGGATGGAACGGGATACCGTCCAGCGGGATGCCGTCAGAACCCTTGTGTTCCTTGATCTCAATGCCATCCGGATTCAATGAGCCGGTTTCATGCAAGGCCAGAATGTGCATCACGACCAACATAATAAGAGCCAGTGGAACCGCGGCGACATGCAGCGCAAAAAATCGATTCAGGGTGATGTCGGAAATAAAGTAATCACCTCTTATCCACTCGACGAGCGTCTCGCCGACACCCGGGATCGCCCCGAATAGAGAAACGATGACTTGTGCGCCCCAATATGACATCTGGCCCCAGGGAAGAAGATACCCCAGAAAGCCCTCGGCCATGAGCATCACATAGATCAGCATGCCGATAATCCAGAGCAATTCCCGCGGCTTCTTGTAGGAGCCATACATCATGCCGCGAAACATATGGATATAGACCACGATAAAAAACGCCGACGCGCCCGTGGAATGCATATACCTGATTAACCAGCCCCACTCCACATCGCGCATGATGTATTCGACCGACGCGAATGCGTCATCCGCGGACGGTTTGTAACTCATCGTTAGAAATATACCGGTGACGAGCTGGATGACCAAAACGACCATCGCCAGAACACCGAATACATAGAGGACATTGAAATTCTTCGCCGCGTAATATTCCGTTGCATGCTCTTTGAGCATTTTGGTCATCGGAAACCGGGCATCGATCCAATCCACGAATTGCGACAACTTGCTGCCGGTGGCGACGATATCGGATCCGGAAGTGCTCATGCGGTCACCCCGGCGTCATCACCCACAATAATAAGGTTTTCACCCAGGTACCGGTACGGCGGCACGACCATGTTGGTCGGCGCCGGCACCTTTGCGTAGACCCGGCCGGCCAAATCGAATTTCGATCCATGACACGGACAGTAAAAACCGCCGACCCAATCGGGACCGAGATCAGCCGGGGCGATTTCAAATCGTTCTATCGGCGCACAGCCTAAATGAGTGCAGACACCGATCAGCACCAGAACCTCGGGCTTAATCGAGCGATATTCGTTCTGGGCATACGCCGGTTGATTGGGTTTGACTGAATCCGGATCTGCAAGCGGCGCGGAACCCTCATCGACGTGTTTCAGCATTTCGGGTGTGCGGCGCAAAATCCAGACCGGCTGACCACGCCACATGACACGCACCATCGCACCGACTTCGAGCTTACTGATGTCAACCTCGACGGGCGCACCCAGTGCCATGGCACGTGCATTGGGTTGAAATGAAGCGACGAAAGGCACGGCAGTCATCGCCAGTCCAGCGGTTCCGGCAATACTCGTGGCCACGGTCAAAAAGTGGCGTCGGTTAAGTCCCGACTTTTCACTCATCGAGTTTATCCTCTAAAACTTAGTTATTGGGCTGTTGGCATCGCCCGACCGCGAAGCCGGCGAACCACCAATCTGGGGCGATGCATTTGGCTGGGCACTCGCCCGAGAGAGGCCGAAACCCGTTGAAGGCCGACTGACCGCGCGCGAATTATACACACGCAATGCTGAGGTTGCCTACCGTCAGGCGGAAAAGACTCAGCTACGGCGGCGGATGAGCGCGCCCAACTGCTGCAGCTTTTCCTCGATGCGCTCATAGCCCCGGTCGATGTGGTAAATGCGGTCTACGACGGTTTCACCTTCCGCCACCAGTCCGGCCAATACCAGGCTGGCGGATGCACGCAGGTCGGTGGCCATGACCGGTGCGGCGTGGAGCCCGTCCACCCCCCGGATTATCGCTGTATTGCCTTCCAGCCTGATATCGGCACCCATTCGCTGCAGCTCCGAAACATGCATAAACCGGTTCTCGAATACATTCTCGGTAATCGTCGCAACACCTTCCGCGATACTGTTCAAAGCACAGAACTGGGCCTGCATATCGGTCGGAAAACCCGGATAAGGCGCCGTACTGATATCGACCGCGAGTGGTCGCCGACCCTCCATATCCAACTCGATCCAGTCAGGCCCGCATTCAATGTGAGCCCCGGCATCCCGAAGCTTTGCAAGAACGGCTTCGATATCATCCTGACGGGTTCGACGCAGCCGAATTTTTCCTCCGGTCATCGCCGCTGCCACCAAAAACGTGCCGGTTTCGATGCGATCCGGCAATACTTCGTATTCTGTGCCGTGCAGTCGATCTACGCCCTGGATAGTGATTCGGTTGCTGCCCGCCCCCTCGATCTGTGCCCCCATGTGACTCAGAAATTGCGCCAGATCGACAACTTCGGGCTCCCGCGCCGCATTTTCGATGACCGTTTCGCCGCTGGCCAGAACCGCCGCCATAAGCAGGTTTTCGGTGCCGGTCACGGTCACTTTGTCGAGAATCAGGTGGGCGCCCTGCAACCGGTCCACCTGGGCGCGAATATACCCGTCTTCTATTTCGACAGTCGCACCCATTGCCCGGAGGCCGCTCACATGCAGATCCACCGGGCGCGCACCGATCGCGCAACCGCCCGGAAGCGAAACATCGGCTTTACCAAAACGCCCCAAAAGGGGGCCCAGAACCAGAATCGACGCGCGCATGGTCTTAACCAATTCATAAGGCGCGTAACAGTCATGGATATCAGCCGCATCCACTTCAACCTTCATGCCCTCGTGAAGGGTGACCCGGACACCCATTCGACCGAGCAACTCGATTGTTGTCGTGACATCCTTGAGATGCGGCACATTACCAATGGTGACGTGCTGATCAGTCAATATCGACGCAGCTAGAATGGGCAACGTGGCATTCTTGGCGCCGGAAATCACCACCTCACCATCGAGCGGGCCCGCCGGTGCGATAACAAGCTTATCCAAGATTAAATTCGTCCGGCGTCAGCGCCTTGATCGACAACGCATGAATATCACCGCCAATCTTGTCCCCGAGCGCCGCGTAGATCATTTGATGTCTTTGCAATGAACGTTTGCCGTCGAAGGCATCGGAAATCACCGTCGCTTCGAAATGCGTATTGTCGTCACTGATCACCGTTGCCTTGCAATCTGGAATATTGATTTCAAGCATTTCTTGAATTTGTTCTGGAGTCATCTGCGAAAAATAACCTTGTTTGACCGCTCCACATTATAATCGTCTCCTATGCTCTTGTATGTCTCCTCTTTATTGGCCGGACTGATCCTGTTGGTCTGGAGTGCCGATCGAATGGTCGTTGGTGCGGCCGTCATCGCGCGCAACCTCGGCATCACGCCCATGGTGATTGGACTCACTGTTGTGGGTTTCGCAACCTCGGCGCCAGAAATCCTGGTCGCCGCGACGGCGGCGATTCGAGATGCCAGCACGCTTGCACTCGGCAACGCGTTCGGCTCCAACATCGCGAATATTGGTCTGGTCGTGGGCGTCGCGGCGATTATTCACCCACTGACGGTCAAGTCCGAGGCATTGAGGCGCGAGCTGCCTGCGATGGTCGCCGTCAGCCTGATACCGGTGATCCTGCTGATCGACCTGACGCTCAGCCGTCTCGACGGCGTGATCCTGCTGATCGCCTTTCTCTGCTTTATCTACTGGGTCATCAAACTCGGGCAAGCGGTCGAGCGGGACACGACATCGATCGAGGCTGAATATGCGACGGAGATTCCCGATGGAGTGACACAACAGATGGCCATACTCTGGATCACCATCGGGTTGGTCACTTCTGCTCGTCGGCGCAAACGCACTGGTCTGGGGGAGCCCAGAACATCGCACGGGAAATCGGCGTCAGTGACCTCGTCATCGGCGTCACTGTGGTCGCGATCGGCACGAGCCTGCCGGAACTCGCGGTGTCGATCGTCGCGGCCCGAAAAGGCCTGCATGGACTGGCGCTCGGGAATATTATCGGTTCGAACGCCTTTAACATGTTGGCCGTGATCGGCGTAGCCGGTGTGATTCGTCCGGCGACACTGGATTTGGCAGCTGTGCAGCTTCATCTTCCGGTATTGCTCGGGTTTACGGTGGCCTTCTTCTTCATCGCGTACAATTCCAACGGAACCATGCGGGTAGGACGATTAGAAGGAGCGGCCCTGCTGGTCAGTTTCATCATTTACCAAGGCTACATAGCCTTACAAAACTTATAGATCGCGAATGACAGACCAAACCGGAAATCAGGACCTTAAGTCCCGCGCGCAAAGGGTCCTCGAAATAGAAGCTCGGGCGATCATGGACCTTGTGCCCAAAGTCGGGATAGAGTTTATCGAAGCATGCGACCTCTGCCTGCAATGCCGGGGACGCGTGATCGTGACCGGGATGGGCAAATCAGGTCACATCGGCGGCAAAATCGCCGCCACTTTAGCCAGCACCGGCACGCCCGCTTTTTTTGTGCACCCGGGTGAAGCCAGTCACGGCGATCTCGGCATGATTACGCCCAAGGATTTAGTGATTGCGATCACTTATTCCGGAGAAACAGCCGAAATAATTACCATTCTGCCGTTATTAAAACGCCTTGGGCTGCCGTTGATCTCCATGACCGGTGCCCCCGATTCGACATTGGGCGTTGCCGCGACCGTCGTGCTTGATACGGCGGTCCAGGAAGAAGCCTGCCCGTTAAACCTTGCGCCAACCGCCAGCACGACCGCCGCGCTGGCAATGGGCGATGCGCTGGCGGTAGCCCTGCTTGAAAGCCGGGGATTCACGGTAGAAGATTTTGCGCGCTCACACCCGGGTGGTGCGCTCGGCAAGCGCTTGCTTCTGCACGTCGAAGACCTGATGCACACGGGCGATCAAATTCCACGGGTAGGTGCCGATTCTGGCCTTGCCGAAGGACTTCTTGAAATGACCCGAAAAGGCCTCGGCATGACTGCAGTAACTACCCCTGATGGCCAACTGCAAGGTATTTTTACGGATGGAGATCTGCGCCGCGCACTGGACAATAACCTGGATGTTCATAACACGTCGATGCGGGATGTCATGACGGCTCAATGCACAACCGTTCGTCCGGATCAACTGGCTGCTGAGGTCGTACGTATCATGGAGCAACGTAAGATCAATGCCCTGCTCGTCGTCGATGACAACGATCTGTTAGTCGGCGCCCTGAACGTGCACGATTTCTTTCGCGCCGGTGTCATCTGACACTGGAAATATTCGACACCATGACCGCATTAAAAACACCAACATCGGACCAGGCAGCACGGATACGCATGCTCGTGCTGGACGTCGACGGCGTATTGACGGATGGACAAATTCACTACGATGCGGATGGGCGGGAAGCCAAGGTATTTAATGTTCGCGACGGATACGGAATCAAGCAAGCCGCGGCGATGGGCATTACGGTCGCCGTGATTTCGGGCCGTAAATCCCGGCCGGTAGAGGTTCGCATGGCCGAACTGGGCATTGAGCACTTCAGGCTCGGGCAAAACGATAAACTCACCGCGTTGCATGAAATTATCGGACGACTGGAGATCCCACTGACAGAAGTGGCCTGTGTAGGCGACGACCTTCCTGACCTGCCTATAATGGAAGCGGCTGCCCTGGGCATTGCGGTAGCCGATGCTCACCCGGCTATTGTCGAAATTTCGGATTGGTGTACACGGCTCGGTGGCGGACGAGGCGCGGTTCGAGAAGTGTGTGATCTTCTGGTTGCCGCCCGCAAGGGTGGTCCCGCGTAATGGACGTCAGAAATTCCGTAACACTGATCGCCCTGTTGTTCGGCGCGGTCAGCAGCGGTATTTTGCTGCTCCGCAATACCCCGGATGAGGTTCGAAAAACCGAGGACCCCCGAATGAGTATCGGGTATTACATGAACCGGGCACACCTGATCGCGACGGGCGATGACGGGCACGTTCTTTTTCGCGCGAGTGCCAGAACCGCTTCCCAGGATTTCGATGAGGGCACGATTAACCTGCAGGGGGTCCGCGTCACCTACGATCCCATCACGGATATACCGTGGACCCTGCAGGCGAACAGCGGCAAGATCCCCCCGGATGGTAATATCATTCAACTGACCGGCGACGTGGTGGCCCGAACTAAAAATGACGGCAACACGGCCATGATAATCAATACGGATTACCTGGAACTGGATACCGAAACCTACGTAGCCAATACCGAGCAAAAGGTTGCCATTGAGTACACAAGCAACATCGTGTTCGCAACCGGGATGCGTGCATTTTTCAAGGAAGATCGGGTGCAACTCATCTCGAATGTCAATGGCAAATTCGCTCCGTAAATTACCTGTCTGGCTCTTTACCGCTGCGCTGGCCAGCGTCGCGCCCTATACATGGTCGCAAGCTCCGGACCTCGCCCTGCAAAAAACCTTGCCGATTGCGTTGGACGCAGACTCCTCCGAACTCGACCGGAAAAATGACAAATTGTTATTCAAAGGCCTGCGTATTACACAGGGCTCTTTGCACATCGAAGCTGATAACGCGGAAGCGAACAAACTAGATTTCGAGAATAGCCGATGGATTTTTTCCGGGAACGTCATCATTGAGAATATCGGCACAAAAGCCTATTGCGACTATGCTGAAATATTCTTCGAGAATCATCGTGTGCAAAACGCCATCATGCGTGGGGAGCCAGCACGCTTCAAACAGATACGTCTGGAGGATGATCTTCAGACTCAGGGCCGGGCCAAAAATATGGAATACGATTTGCAATCGGGTCTGATCAGTATGTGGGGGGACGCGTGGCTCAGCGACGGTTCCAATGAAGTGTCAGGCGACCGGATTACGTACGATCTGGTTAAGGAATACATCATCGCCGATGCCGACGAAAGCGGGCAAGTCAGAATGAAGATCAATCCGCCCGAGAAGCGGCCACCCGAAAGTGGGACTGAAGAAACGCCGTGAGTATTCTTCGCGCCGAGAATATATCGAAAAAGTTCAAATTTCGCCAGGTTGTAAACGGTATTTCACTGGAGATTCGAAGCGGTGAAGTCGTTGGTTTGCTTGGCCCGAACGGAGCCGGGAAAACCACAGCTTTCTATATGATGGTTGGACTGATTAACGCGGATCAGGGACGTATCACCCTGGATGAAACAGATCTTACGTCGATGCCGATGCACCAGCGAGCACGAATCGGGCTCGGGTACCTGCCTCAGGAAGCGTCCGTATTTCGCAAGCTGTCCGTCGAAAAAAATATTATGGCGATCCTGCAAACGCGCACAGAACTCGGGAGAGCGGATCGGGAAAGAATCCTGGAGGAGCTACTCGATGAGCTCCATATTCATCATGTTCGGAACAGTCTTGGCATCAGCCTGTCCGGCGGCGAGCGTCGGCGTGTCGAAATCGCGAGAGCGCTGGCGACAGAGCCACGTTTCATCCTGCTGGATGAACCATTTGCCGGTGTAGACCCGATATCGGTTTTGGATATTCAGCGCATCATCAGGCACCTTGCGGCCAGGGATATTGGCGTCCTGATCACCGACCATAATGTGAGGGAAACACTGGGAATTTGCGGGCGGGCGTATATTCTTAGTGACGGAGTGATGATTGCTCAGGGTTCACCCGATGAAATACTCAGCGATCAACAGGTTCGGAAAGTATACCTAGGCGAGAACTTTAGTCTGTAGTCTGTCATGAAGCCATCTTTGCAACTGAAGCTCAGTCAGCAACTGAAGATGACGCCCCAGCTACAGCAAGCCATCCGGCTGCTGCAACTGCCATTGCTCGAATTAAACTCCCAGCTGGAACAGGCACTGGCCGAAAATGTCATGCTGGAGTGCGAGGAACCCGAGGATACCGTTGAGAGTCCCGATGACCTGGCACCGGAGCCTGATGAACCCGCAATTATCGCGGAGACCGGAGAAGAAACCGGACTCTGGAGTGACGTTCGCGATTCCGGTGGCCGAGGCGATACCTGGGCGGATGACACGCAGCGCCCTGAAATTGCTGACCGAAGTGAAGAATCGCTGCGAGATCACCTGCTTTGGCAACTCGAAATGGAGCACTTTACGCCGCGGGAGATCGTCATGGGACAGTCTATCGTTGATTACATCAATGATGACGGCTACCTGATCGAGTCTTTGGATAACATACAAGGCAGTTTAGCCTCCGAAGCAAATTTCAGTCTGGACGAAATCGAAGGAATGTTGATAAAGGTTCAGACACTGGACCCGGTCGGCATTGGCGCGCGGGATCTTAGCGAGTGCATACGGATTCAGATTCGACAACTGGACGAAAGCGAACCCGGGCGCCGCCTGGCATTGGAAATCGCGAAATCCGGCCTCGAACTTGTGGCTGAAAAACAATACGCAATGCTCCGGCGCCGCCTCGGAGTATCGGAGGAAGACCTCGACATAGCGCTTGCCCTGGTCAAAGCGTGCCACCCTCGCCCGGGGTCCGCCATTCAATCATCATCACCCGAATACATCATCCCGGACGTCTATGTTCGCAAGCAGGACGGTCAGTGGATCATCGAGATCAATCACTCGATGGCGCCGAAGTTAAGGGTCAATCAAACTTATGCAAAACTCCTTCGCGGCAATGGCCATCATGCGAATCTGCGAAACCAATTGCAGGAAGCCCGGTGGCTGGTTCGCAGCCTGGACATCCGCCACGAAACAATGCAAAAGGTCGCGATGTGTATCGTTAGTCGACAAATCGAATTTTTAGAGAAGGGTGAAGAAGCAATGAAGCCCATGATTCTGCGCGATGTCGCAGAGGCCGTGAATATGCATGAATCAACCATTTCCAGGGTTACTTCCAACAAATACATGCATACACCAAGGGGTATCTTTGAGTTAAGGTATTTTTTCTCAAGTCAATTGGCCGCGACCGATGGTTCGGAGCAATCATCGACCGCGATACGGGCCAAAATTCGCCGGTTTATTGGCCATGAAAATCCAACAAGGCCGTTAAGTGATAGTAAACTAGTGGCACTACTGACCGAAGAAGGAATCAAGATAGCGAGAAGAACCGTGGCGAAATACCGCGAATCCATGAAGATCGCACCCTCCAACGAGAGAAGGCAGCGGCCACCATAAAATGATTTGCTGAACCTATCGATATTACCTGCAAGGAGTACTAGCCTATGCAACTCAATCTGACCGGTCATCATGTAGAAATTACGCCTGCGCTAAAAGACTATGTAAACAACAAACTTGTCCGTATAGAAAGACATTTCGACAACCTCACTGACATCCATTGCATCCTGAGCGTAGAAAAGCTCAGACACAAAGCGGAAGCCAAGATTAATATTAGCGGGGGCACGGTTTTTGCTGATTCGGTTGCAGAAGACATGTACGCAGCTATCGACAGTCTGATTGACAAACTCGACCGGCAAATCAAAAAACACAAGGAAAAACTGACAAACCACCATCCGAGAAATGCCGGTAAACGGGACTTTTCCTGACGCGCCGAGAGGCACCACCTATGCGCCTTGTCATCATCAGTGGATTATCCGGATCCGGCAAGAGTGTCGCGCTAAATATGCTGGAAGATCTGGATTTCTACTGCATCGACAATGTCCCAGCAGTACTGCTGGATACAATGATTTCCCAGCTCACGGCGTCGAAAGACTCGATTTATGACAACCTGGCGGTCGGTGTCGACGCCAGAAACAGAGCTCGCGACCTCGACTCCCTGCCCGAATTGATTAAGGATCTTCGCGATCGAGGCATCATGTGTGAGGTCGTCTTTTTACATGCCGAGGACGAAATCCTGCTGAAGCGTTATGCCGAGACCCGGCGCAAGCACCCCCTCAGCGATGAAGGCCTGGGCCTAAAAGAAGCTATCTCCCGAGAACGCGAGTTACTCGGCCCGATTATCGATGTCGCGGAATTGATCATCGATACAACACGAACCGGTGTCTATGAACTGCGGGATGCGATCCGTGACCGAATCGGAACGAGGAGTGAGCCCGTCCTGTCAATTCTGATCGAATCCTTTGGTTTTAAGCACGGCATTCCTTCCGATGCGGATTTTGTATTTGACCTACGCTGTCTTCCCAATCCTTACTGGGAGACCCATCTGCGCAGACTGACCGGCCGGGACAGGCTGATCGTCGAATTTCTAGATGGCCTCGAAATTGTACAGAGCATGTATCAGGACATAGTGAAGTTTCTGGAACAATGGATTCCGGAATACACCGATTTCAATCGCAATTACCTGACCGTCGCGCTCGGATGCACGGGCGGCCAACACAGGTCCGTTTATATGGCCGAAAAAATCGCTGCGAAACTTGCCGAAAATCACGATCAGGTCATGACGCGTCATAACGAATTGCCGACTGTTCAGATCGCGCCTGACCCATAGATTCTACCGATAGGTCTGGCAGATAGACCTAACAGAGGTTCCCGGCTAAACTCGTCCCGCACCGGGATGCGTCGGATAGAGTAAGGCCATGGAAACTGCAAAAACTTCCCATCTCGGCACACTGCGTGAAGCCCTTGAAAGCGGCACGCTGCGTCAGGTCCAGACGCTCATCAATTCGCTCCACCCCGCCGAGATTGCGCTCCTGCTGGAATCCCTTCCGCAAGCCGAACGCGCCGTCGTATGGGAACTGATCGGCGAGGAAGCGGAGGGTGACATTCTTGTCGAGCTTAACGATGAAGTCAGAACGAGACTCATCGAGGAAATGGATGCGGAAGAAGTCATCGCCGCAACCGAAGGCATGGAACTGGACGACCTGGCGGACCTCGTAGCAGACCTGCCGGAAGCCATCACCCGACAAATTATCGAGTCGCTGTCTCTGCGGGACCGCGAGCGGCTGGAATCCGTCCTCTCCTTCCCCGAAGACACGGCCGGCGGACTCATGGACCCGGAGACGATAACCGTGCGTCCCGACGTCAATCTGAATGTTGTGCTTCGGTACCTGCGCAGATCGGAAGAGCTACCGGATAACACGGCGGCAGTTTTTGTTGTGGACAGGGACGATCGCTATGTCGGCGCTTTATACATCACACGTTTATTAACCCGCGACCCGGAGAGTACGGTACGGGATGCGATGGATACCACCATCAAACCCATACTGTCAGATCGCCCTGCGATAGACGTCGCAACGGAATTTCAGAATCGCGACCTGTTGGCAGCGCCGGTAGTTAATGAACAGGGGAAATTGATCGGACAAATAACGGTCGATGATGTCATGGATGTCATTCAGGAACAGGCTGACCACGACATTCTCAGCATGGCGGGGCTCGACGAAGAAGACGATATGTTCGCCCCGGTCGTAACCAGCGCACAAAGACGCGCAATATGGTTGGGCGTCAACCTCGCAACTGCCTTTCTTGCAGCAGCGGTCGTCGCAATCTTCAAACCTGCACTGGAAAAGGTCGTTGTCCTGGCCGTTTTAATGCCAGTCGTGGCCAGCATGGGGGGTATTGCCGGCAGTCAGACCCTTACGCTGATGATTCGCGGCCTCGCGCTGGGCAGGGTACAGAACTCCAATGCCCGTTCGCTGTTACGAAAAGAAATCGCAATCGGTATGTTGAACGGCCTGGCCTGGGCCGTAGTGGTTGCAATCGTCACCGTTCTTTTCTTCAGCACCTGGCAGGTCGGCGCAATCATCGCGGCGGCGCTCGCGATCAATCTGCTCACGGCGGCCTGCGCGGGATTTTTGATCCCACTCATGCTGCAGAGGTTGCGTATTGATCCGGCGTTGGCCGGTACGGTCGTTTTAACGACGATTACCGACATCGTCGGGTTTGTTGCTTTCCTCGGCCTGGGCACCTACTTTCTGACCTGACGGCGATCGGTAACCGGATTCCTGTGCCTCGGCGCCGAGCTTGAGCACGGGAAGACGCTGTGAATAATCTTCGCTCAGATCTTCCCACCCGGCGACCCCGGTTGGTGTATCGATCGGAACGCCCTCCATAAAGGCCCGCAACTCCTGTGAGCGCAGCATGGCATCTTCATAACCGAGCCGGATCAGCGCCCGCGTGTAGCCGGATTCAAACAACAGGTAACTCAAGAGCTGACGCCCGCCGTAATTCAGTGCACCGAGACCACGCAGCATGATGCGTAGCGTCCGCGGCATCTGATGCACATATCGCAAGGCGATTTCCCGAACATCCTGGCTCGGAAACATAATGAATGCATCGATCGATTTTAGCGTAGAAAATTCACCTTCCAGTTGACGCCCGGGCTGATCGTTGACGATTTGATTAAGCCGGCTCAATCGCTCGAGATCCGCCGACAAGCCGTCCATCAGCAGCGCGTCGAGCATATAGCCGGCGACCCGGCCAAAACTCGGAAACGGTATCGGATCATTCGGCCCAGGGAGCGGGTCCGGATCGTCATTGCGCACACCGATACCAGGATGCGCTTTGCGCCCAGCCGAATCGCCGGCGACAGAGGGGTCGCCTGGCGCATCGCGCCGTCACCAAAATATTCACGGCCGATCATCACCGGCGGAAAAATTAGCGGTGCCGCAATACTCGCCATCAGGTGATCCAGCTTTAACTCCCCTCGCTTGCCGCGCCGCCTGACACGATTCCAGGGTTCCAGACTTTCGATGCCCTGAAAAAAAGACACCGACCGTGCGGACCCGTATCCGGCGGCGGTTACTGCGATCGCATCCAGATAACCTCGATCGATCGATCTGCTGAATGTGGCCGAGTCTGACGTATCGCCGGAGCAGCGCCCGCAGGGGATCGTTGTCTAGTAGCGACTTGGGATTCGACCCTAAAACCCCGCCCGCCGCGAACGCGATGATCCAATGGAGGCTGGTCTTGATCATCGTCTGGGAATCGCTGCGAAATACCTGGTTAGTGCGAAAATTTCCCCAGACGTGCTCCAGATCAATTATAGAGTGTTTGAATCGTTGAGCGCGGGACGCCAGAACGGCCGCATTAATCGCGCCTGCCGATGTTCCGCTAATCACCGGGAAGGGATTCGGGGCACCGACCGGCATCATCTCGGCGATCGCCTTCAACACCCCGACCTGGTATCCGCACCGGGCCCCGCCGCCAGGCAGCACCAAACCGATATCGCGCTTCCAAGGCGCCGTCTCCGAACTTGACTTAATACTGGCCATATTGAAAGGATATTAACCAGAAGGCATTGCGAGCTACAAGGGTGCGGTTCACGCCATGCTATGATTTTTCGCTCTATCCGGGCGGCGAATTGCATGTAGACGCCGCAGCCTTGTTAACCACTGCGGGGGAGTGATCAGAAAATGCTCAAAATGATTAGTTTGCCTAACTCGAACTCGATTCTATTTTTCATGCGGATGCTCAGCGCAGCCCTGATCACATTTAGCCTGCCCGTTACCGCCGGGGCGGGGCCAGAAATCGGTGAGGCCGCGCCGGATTTTCGGCTCCAGGATCAGGACGGCAAATGGCATTCACTGGAACAATATCGCGGCAAATGGGTTGCCCTGTATTTTTATCCGAAAGACGACACGCCGGGCTGCACGAAAGAAGCCTGCGCATTTCGCGACAATATTTTTGCCTTCGATGAAATCGGCGCTACGATTATCGGTGTCAGCCTGGATGATACGGCGTCGCATAAAGAGTTTGCCGAAAAATACAGCCTGCCCTTCACGATTTTGTCCGACGTCGATGGCAGTACCGCTGAGGCCTATGGCGTTTTAAAATCGATGGGCACTTTTCGATTTGCCGAGCGACAATCCTTTATCATCGATCCCGACGGAACTGTCCGCAAACACTACCCGAAAGTGGATGCAGAGAAACATTCGGAAGAAGTTCTCGCTGACCTGAAACAGATCATGTGATTTATGGTGTCCTCTACGCCGGTTCGGCTTCCTTTGCCCCGGGAACCGGCTTGTGGTCAGCTTCGTAGGTCCTGCCCAGGCGGCGCCCGACATACGCCCAAACGGCGGCGATTCCCGCACCGATAGCGGCCATCACGCCCAATCCGAGGCCAAGACCATCGGTCAACCCGGCGAACGCGATACTACTGGCGGCATCCCCACCCCGGTAAACCGCAATATCGATGACGGGTTTGGCCTTGAATCGCGTTTCACGATCGACGGCCGTAAATAGCATCTCGCGGGCAGGTCGCGTGATACCGTAATTACCGGCACGACGAGCGATCTGCAACGCAAGCACCACAGTCAGAATCGGTGCGAAGGCAAGTATGAGCAGCCCCGCCGCAATAAATACCGGGACCAGAGCGAGCGTAACCGGCATCCCGAACCGGGTTACAATCCGGCTCGTTGCGAACATGCCTATCCCGAAAGTCAACACGTTAACAACGACATCCACACCACCCAAAATCTGTGTTCGGGTCGCGCGATCAAAATCAACCAAAAGATTCTTTTGTTCAAAATAAACGAACGAGCCAATCGCCGTGTAAAGCACTATGAACAGGCCAATCGCAAGTAGGTAACGGTTGGTAAAAAACATCTTGAATCCGGCGAGCGGTTTGCCTCCGATTCGAGCCTCACTGATATTGACGTGCAAATTCTCGTTGTGCAGATCCAACACTTTCAAGCGTTCGAGATACACGATTAGCGGTATCGGAATCATCAGTGTTATCGCAGCGATCAACATCAGCACATCCGTACCGACTACCTGGGCAAACAAGGTTGGGATTAACGGTCCAATCAGGGCGCCTGCACTCGCTCCGGCAGCGATGAAGGCAAATAGACGGCCCGCCTGCTCTTTACTGAACAGGTCAGACATAAAGCTCCAAAATACGGAGACATGAAACAGACTGAATACACTGACCCAGATGTAAAATATCTTGTCGATCAAATCACGATCTGGAATCAAGCTGACGCCGAAATAAAAAGCGACAAAGCTGGCTGCAAAAAAAGCGTAAACACTCGGCACCAGCACCTTAAACCGAATTCTCGATACGGCAAACCCATAGGCTGCGACGATGGCAATACTGATAAAGAAATTGAGATTCCAGAGAAAACTAACCTCTGTATCACTCCAGTCACTCGCCATTGCATCCCGGACCGGCCTGAGAATGTAATATGCGGCCATCAACGCAAATACAAACAAGAACGAAGAAACCACCGCCCTAACTTCATTGGACTCAATTTTTGATGCCACTTTCATAAAACGCGCTATAAAGTTTTCGTTTTCTGTTGCCATAAACTCTTACCCAGCTGTCGTATACACTAATCTGTATTTAAGAGGCCGAACCTTGCTTCCATATCTCCGGAAACCACTTCGAATGTCTTGTTCAACGCCTCGGGGTATTGCAATGACTGCACAAGAACAATCGCCACATCAGCTCGCGGAATCATGCCTTCTCCCGAGTCGCCCTGTTGCAGGATCACGGCTGATGGATCAGATGGCTTGTCAATTAATCCGCCCGGACGAACAATCGTATACGGTACTCCACTATTTCGGACCGCCTCTTCACCTTTAAACTTCCAGATCAAAACGTTACCAAACATTTTATTCAGGACGTGATCCTCGTGCGTAACGCCGCCCGACGACATCAATACGAACTGGCGGAGCCCCGCATCATGAGCCGCCTCGACGAGGTTCTGCACACCGCCATAATCAACGAATTCGGGGCCGTTTGACGGGTCTCCCCGGCCGGCGCCGATGGCGCAAATAATTGCTGTAACGCCGTTGAGCGCCAAGTCAATGCTCGTTCGCTGCCGCACATCGCCAACGGCGAATTCCACGTTCTTCTCGAATTTTTCGCGGGCTTCATCGGCATTGCGAACAAATGCGCGAACACGAAACCCGTTCGCCAACAACTCTGCAACAACCAGCTGCCCGGTGCGGCCGGTGGCACCGGCGACCAAAATCAGCTCTTCATCTGTATTCTCGACCGTGTTTTCGGCACCGTCGTCCTGGGCCAGGCCCTGGGCCGCCCAAATCGATACCACTAGAAAAATAGCGGTCATCAAGACCCTTCGACTCCCAACGAACATTACGTCTTCCTCCAGGCTGAAGTTATTTATTCCCTGTTGCCCGCCTTTGGTCTGGAGCAAGTGGCAATAGGACTCAGCTAAATTGAGTTTGTGGATGGACTGACCGACTAGAGTCAGTCGGAAAAGACTCCTTCGATACCGGCAGTATATCCTGCCGTAAAAATGCCTTCTTCGGATTGCCCTCGGTATTCACTGACCGGTCACCTGAAGAATTCTCATCTCATTGGTGCCGCCGGAAACGCCCTCAAAATCACCCTTGGTAAAAATAACCAATTCGCCAGGCTTCACGTGCCCGAGATCGATAAGAATTTGGCAAACTTCTTCGAACACCGGCTGTGTATGCGTATGGGTAACATCGTAGGCAACCGGGTAGACACCGCGGTAAAGAGTCACCCTGCGCTGCGTGGCTTCCTGACGCGTAAACGCAAAAATCGGAATATCCGAGCGTATGCGTGACATCCACAACGCCGTCGAACCGGACTCGGTCAGTGCGAGGATCGCCTTCACATCCAAATGATTGGCCGTGTACATGACCGCCATGGCGATCGCCTCATCCACGGCCTGAAACTGATCGGCCATTCGGTGCCGGCTCATTCGTGACGCGCTCTGATGATAGGTTTCCGCACCCAGGCAAACCTCGGCCATGGTCGCGACGGCCTTCACAGGATATTCCCCAACGGCTGTTTCAGCGGAAAGCATTACTGCGTCCACGCCATCCATCACTGCGTTCGCGACATCGGACACTTCTGCCCGGGTCGGCATCTGGTGATGAATCATCGACTCCATCATCTGCGTGGCTGTAATGCAGACCTTGTGACGATTTCTCGTCAGCCGTGTAATTCTCTTTTGCAGCCCCGCAAGTTCCGCGTAGCCCATCTCAACGCCAAGGTCACCCCGGGCCACCATAATCGCATCGCTGGCATCGATGATCGATTCCAGGTTGTCGACAGCCTCAGCCCTTTCAATCTTGGCAATCAGGCGCCCTTCAACGCCGGCGTCTCGCAAATGCTGCCGGGCGTTCTCAATATCCCGAGCTTCTCTTACAAACGATACGGCTATCCAATCCAGCCCGAGCTCAGCCGCGGTTTTAAGATCCGTGATATCTTTTTCCGTCAGCACCGGGGCGGAAAACCCTCCGCCCAGACGGTTGATGCCTTTCCTGTTTCCAAGTTCGCCACCCACGACTACGGTACAAACGATTTTCGTACCCTTCACGGAGTTGACTGAAAGCACGATCTGACCGTCGCCAAGCAACAGCGTATCGCCCACGCCAACATCTTGGTTTAACCGATCGTAGGCAACTCCCACCTGATCGACCGTACCGGCATCCGGGTCGAGGGAAGAATCAAGGACGAACGACTGGCCCTCACTGAGATCAATTGACCCGTCCCGAAAACGTTCGATGCGAATTTTCGGACCCTGCAGATCACCAAGAATCCCAATGTGCCGCCGCGAACGCCTGGCGACATCTCGAACCGTCGCAACAGTGCGTTCATACTCATCCCGGTTGCCGTGTGAAAAATTCAAACGGACTACATCCACGCCCGCGTCGAACAGCTGTTCAAGAACTTTCGGATGCTCCGTGGCCGGGCCAAGCGTTGCAATAATTTTTGTTCGGCGCATTAGGGGATTATCTCACTCGTACCCGTCTATTTCTCGCTCGTCTTGCATGATCACCTAGGCCGAACGCCGATTGAGCGCAGCGACCGCAGGCAGGGTCTTTCCTTCGAGATACTCGAGGAACGCGCCCCCGCCCGTCGAAATATAAGAAACCCGATCCGTCACACCATACTTTTCGAGCGCTGCGAGCGTATCTCCACCGCCAACAATACTGAAAGCCGAGCTCTCCGCGACTGCCCGGGCAACGCGCTCGGTGCCGGCGCCGAACTGATCTATTTCGAAAACGCCGACCGGACCATTCCAGACAATCGTGCCCGCATCCATCAACATTTGGGCATACCGTCCCGCGGTCTTCGGTCCAATATCCAGGATCATCTCATCCGATTCAACGGCGTCGATCGGCCGAATCTGCGACGGCGCTGAGTCACTGACCTCACTGGAGACCACCACATCTTCCGGCAATGGAATTTCAACTCCACCCGACATTATCGCCTTGGCTTCAGCAACGAGATCGGCCTCGAACAACGACTCGCCGACCTCATAGCCAGCAGCGGCAATAAAGGTATTGGCGATACCGCCACCGACGATCAACTGATCGACTTGGGTCGCCAGCGTCTTAAGAACCGTCAGCTTGGTCGATACCTTGGACCCGCCAACAATTGCAACCACCGGCCGCGCAGGTGATTGCATCGCTCGACCGAGAGCATCCAGTTCCCCAACCAGCAGCGGGCCCGCGCACGCAATCGGCGCGTACTTCACCACACCGTGAGTACTGGCCTGAGCCCGATGGGCAGTGCCAAATGCATCCATCACGAACACATCACACAGGCCAGCGATTTTCTTCGCCAGGTCCTCATCATCCGCTTTCTCACCTTTGTTAAAGCGAACGTTTTCGCATAGAACGATAGTCCCCTGGCGCTACATCGACGCCACCCAGCCAATCAGAAACCAGCCGAACCTGCTGGCCCAGCAATTCGGTCAGACACTCCGCGACGGGTGCCAACGAAAACTGATTGTCGAATTCACCCTCGACCGGTCGGCCAAGGTGGGACAAAAGAATAACGGCGCCCCCTTTTTCAAGCGCCATTCGGATAGTCGGCAACGTCGCGCGAATCCGGGTGTCACTGACGACCTTTCCATCTTTAATCGGAACATTCAGATCCAGCCGGATCATTACGCGCTTTCCATCAAGCGCGAGTTCCGACAATTCAAGCATTGATGAGGGCCAACGTCGTGTCCAGCATACGATTCGAGAATCCCCACTCGTTGTCATACCAGGCGCAGACCTTAACGAGGCGGCCACCCACCACTTTCGTCATCGTTGCGTCATAGGTCGCAGAAGCGGGGTTGTGATTAAAATCGACAGACACCAGCGGGCCATCGTTATAATCGAGCACGCTGGCCAGCGCATCAGTGCCGGAACTCGCATCGCGCATGATGTCGTTGATTTCATCCACGGACGTGTCGCGCGCCGCAGTAAATGTCAGATCGACCAACGAGACATTAATGGTCGGAACCCTGACCGAAAAGCCATCCAGTTTGCCATCCAACTCGGGCAATACGAGCCCCACCGCGGCGGCGGCGCCGGTCTTGGTCGGTATCATCGAATGGGTGGCGGAACGGGCTCGGCGCAAGTCCGAGTGGTATACATCAGTTAATACCTGGTCATTCGTATAGGAATGAATCGTGTTCATGACACCAGCGACAAGGCCTATTTTCTCGTGCAACGGCTTAACCAGCGGCGCCAGGCAATTGGTCGTACACGATGCGTTCGAAATAATTTCGTGCTCAGGTTTCAACGTGTCGTGATTCACACCATAGACAATCGTTGCATCAATATCTTTGCCCGCAGGCGCGGATATCACGACTTTTTTGGCACCACCCTGCAAATGCGCGGTGGATTTCTTTTTGTTGGCGAAGAACCCGGTCGATTCAAGCACAACGTCGACACCCAGTTCGCCCCAGGGCAATTTCGCCGGATCTCGTTCCGCAAGCACCCTGATCTTGTCACCATTGACGACCAGCGATTCTCCTTCGACCGCGACTTCACCCGGAAACGGACCGTGGGCCGTGTCATAACGAGTCAGGTGAGCATTCGTCTCGGCGTCACCCAAATCGTTAATCGCAACGATACTGAGTTCACCTGTCCGGTTACCTTCATAGAGGGCCCGCAATACATTGCGGCCGATTCGCCCATACCCGTTAATCGCGATTTTTACAGCCATCAATCTTTCTCCATCAATTGCAACGCCGCTTCTGTCACAGCGGCGGGTGTGAATCCAAAAAACTCGAATAATTCGTCGGCCGGAGCGGACGCGCCGAACCGGTCCAGCCCGATCACACGGCCCGACGGGCCGACGAACCGGTGCCAGAGGTGAGTGCTTCCGGCCTCGATGGCAATTCGCCTGACGAGCGCTCGAGGCAACACCGCCTCCCGATAGCGCTCATCCTGCTCAAGAAATAACGAGGCACACGGCATCGACACGACGCGCGACGAACATCCCTTCGCATCCAATCGCTCGGCGGCTGCCATCGCCAGGGCAACTTCTGAACCGGTCGCAATCAGAATCAGATCAGGGTCGGCCGCGTCTCGCAATACGTATCCACCACGCCTGATTTCGGCAATTTGACCCTCGGTCCGAGTCTGCGCGGGCACGGACTGGCGGGTCAATATCAGGCTGGTCGGACCATCGCGGCGCTCAAGGGCATCGCGCCATGCCACGACCGTTTCGACAGCATCGCAGGGTCGCCAGACGCGCATATTGGGCATCAATTGCAAACTGGCGACGTGCTCCACCGGCTGATGCGTCGGTCCGTCCTCCCCGAGCCCGATCGAATCATGGGTAAACACGAGAATCGTCTGAATTTTCATCAACGCCGCCATGCGCAGCGCGTTGCGCGCATAGTCGGAGAAGGTCAGGAATGTGCCGCCATAAGGTATAAAGCCCCCGTGCAGTGTCAGGCCGTTCAGTATCGCGGCCATACCGAACTCGCGAACACCAAACCAGATGTAATTGCCGTCAGCGTGCTGACCCTCTATCGGCGTCGAGCCCGAATGCAAAGTCAGGTTAGACCCCGTCAGATCTGCCGACCCACCGACGAGTTCTGGTAGTTCTGGCGCAAGCGCATCGAGCGCCATCAACGATGCCTTGCGTGTCGCCACGGAGGGTCCGGTTTCCGCAATCGCCCTGATCGCATCATCGGCAACGGACGCCCAATCCTGCGGTAAGTCGCCGGCCATTCGCCGATCAAATTCCCGCGCCATTTCCGGAAACTGCTGCCGATAGCCGTCCACCAAACTCTGCCATGCCTTTTCTTGCCGCGCTCCTGATTCACCGGCATTCCACGCCCTCCGGATCGCATCGGGAATTAAGAAGGCCGGCTCGGTCCAATCCAGCTCCAGTCGCGCCGCATCGATCTCTTCCTCACCGAGTGGGGCGCCATGGGTTGCCGCGGTGCCCTGCTTGTTCGGCGCCCCGAAGCCGATGACCGTCTTGCAGCAGATCAGTGACGGCCGGTCCGTAACGTCGCGTGCGGCGGTGATCGCGGCATGCAGTGCTTCGCGGTCATGCCCATCGACATCCGGCACGACGTGCCAACCGTAGGCCTGAAACCGCTCCGGCGTATTATCGGTAAACCATCCGCCGACCTCGCCGTCGATCGAAATACCATTGTCGTCATATAAACAGATAAGTTTTCCGAGCTGCAGTGTTCCGGCCAGTGAACAGGCCTCATGCGAAATGCCCTCCATCAGGCACCCGTCACCCAGAAAAACATAGGTGAAATGATCCACGATCGGAAATTCGGGCCGGTTGAACCGGGCAGCGAGTATTTTCTCGGCCAGCGCCATCCCGACTGCATTGGCAATCCCTTGCCCAAGCGGCCCGGTCGTCGTTTCTATGCCGATCGGAAGATCATATTCCGGGTGCCCAGCGGTCTTGGAGCCGAACTGTCGAAAATTACGGATCTCGTCGATCGAAAGCGGATAGCCGGTCAGATGCAGCAATCCATAAAGCAGCATCGACCCATGGCCATTTGACAAAACGAAGCGGTCCCGGTCCGGCCAGGCCGGATTACCCGGGTTATGCCGCAGGAAATCGTTCCACAGCACCTCGGCAATATCCGCCATGCCCATCGGCATGCCCGGATGTCCGGAATGGGCCTTCTGAACGGCATCCATGGCCAAAACCCTGAGCGAATTCGCGAGTTCCCGGGCTGTCGGAGTTGTGTTTGCGGCTGTCATAAGGGCGCGCATTGTCGCGTACTCACCATTGACTGGCAATAAGGCCCGCCCCCGCTATGCATCCATATCCGAAGGATGAGCCACGAACCGCGAGTCCCGCTATAATAATCGGCTCGAATTTCGATGACAGGCATGACTAATCATGGGAACAACCAAGCTTTTTACGTCTGAGTCCGTATCCGAGGGCCATCCTGACAAGATGGCGGACCAGATTTCGGATGCAGTCCTCGACGCAATCCTCGAACAGGATTCGAACGCCCGGGTCGCGGCCGAGACGCTGATCAAGACGGGATTCCTGGTTGTCGCCGGCGAGGTCACGACCACAGCAACGATCGACCTCGAAGATCTGGCTCGCCAAGTCGTCATTGATATCGGCTACGACGATTCAGCTAAAGGCTTCGACGGACGAACCTGCGGCGTACTCAATGCATTGGGCAAACAATCGCCAAATATTGCCCAGGGTGTTGATCGCGAGGATCCGCGTTCACAGGGCGCCGGCGATCAGGGCATGATGTTCGGCTATGCGACGAATGAAACAGATGTGCTGATGCCTGCGCCGATCACGTATTCACACCGGCTGGTCAAACGCCAGTCGGAAGTCCGCAAGTCGGGCGAACTACCCTGGCTGTTGCCGGATGCAAAAAGCCAGGTCACCTTCGTTTACGAGGACGGTAAGCCCGTCGGTCTCGACGCAGTGGTTTTGTCCACCCAGCACACCACCGATGTATCGAATGAGGCGCTCCGCGAGGGCGTCATGGAATGCATCATCAAACCGGTTCTTCCCGAGAAGTGGTTGAATCGCGTCAGTGGCGATAAAATTCATATCAACCCAACGGGCCGATTTGAAATCGGCGGCCCGCAGGGCGATTGTGGATTGACCGGCCGAAAAATCATCGTCGACACCTATGGCGGCATGGCCCGCCACGGTGGCGGCGCGTTCTCGGGCAAGGATCCGTCCAAGGTCGACCGCTCAGCAGCGTATGCGACTCGCTACGTCGCAAAGAATATTGTCGCCGCGGGGCTCGCGGACCGTTGTGAGGTTCAGGTCTCTTACGCGATCGGCGTGGCAGAACCGACATCGATATCGGTCGACACCTTCAACACCGGCAAAATTTCAGAACAACAGATCACCGCGTTAATCCGGGACCACTTTGACCTGACGCCTTATGGCATTCTTGAAATGCTGAATTTGATTCAGCCTATATACCGGGCCACGGCGGCCTATGGTCATTTCGGCCGGGAAGACGAAAATTTCAGTTGGGAACGCACCGACAAGGCGGACGCGCTTCGCGGTGCCGTCGCAGCCTGACTGAAGAATTCAAAGACAGTCCCATAAGAGCGCATGAAAATCGCGCAACACGATAAACAAAATCAGAGGTTTGTAAATGAGTACTGAAGCCGCTATTGCAGTCAATAAAGATTACGTCGTCGCGGATCTGTCCCTGGCCGATTGGGGCCGCAAGGAGATCGCGATTGCCGAGACGGAGATGCCAGGATTGATGGCCGTCAGAAAAGAATTTTCGAGCCAGAAGCCTCTGCAAGGAGCGCGCATTGCCGGCTCGCTGCACATGACGATCCAGACGGCCGTATTAATCGAAAGCCTGGTCGCGCTGGGCGCCGAAGTCCGTTGGGCTTCCTGCAACATTTTTTCAACCCAGGATCATGCGGCGGCGGCGATCGCTTCGACGGGTGTTCCGGTGTTTGCATTCAAGGGTGAAAACCTGGACGAATACTGGGAATTTTCGCACCGGATTCTGGATTGGCCCGATGGCGGATTCCCGAATCGGATTCTTGACGACGGTGGAGATGCGACCCTGCTGGCCATTCTTGGCGCAAAAGCAGAAAAGGATTCATCGGTACTCGATAATCCTTCCGGTGAAGAAGAGGTAGCGCTCTTCGCGGCTATCCGGAAGCGCCTGGACAGCCGCCCCGGTTGGTACACCCAGTTGCGCGATGCAATCGGTGGCGTCACCGAAGAGACTACCACCGGCGTCAATCGTCTGTACCAGATGCAGAAAGAAGGGCAATTGCCGTTCCCGGCGATTAACGTCAATGACTCAGTGACCAAATCAAAATTCGATAATTTATATGGTTGCCGCGAATCGCTGGTCGATGGAATCAAGCGAGCGACCGATGTCATGATTGCCGGAAAAATCGCGCTGATCTGCGGATATGGTGACGTCGGCAAAGGTTGCGCTCAATCTCTTCGCGGACTTGGGGCGACCGTCTGGGTTACGGAAATTGATCCGATTTGTGCGTTACAGGCAGCAATGGAAGGCTATCGCGTCGTTACGATGGACGATGCTTGCTCGGAAGCCGACATTTTTGTCACGGCAACCGGGAACTTCCAGGTCATTCGCCATGATCACATGCTCAAAATGAAAAACCAGAGCATTGTTTGCAACATCGGTCACTTCGATAATGAAATCGATGTCGCCAGCCTGAATGACTATGAATGGGACGAAATCAAGCCGCAGGTGGATCACGTTATTTTCCCCGACGGCAAGAGAATCATTCTTCTTGCGGGCGGACGCCTGGTAAATCTCGGTTGCGCCACAGGTCATCCGAGTTTCGTCATGTCGAATTCCTTCACCAACCAGGTCATGGCGCAAATGGAGCTTTGGCAAAGTCCCGATCAGTACCGGAATGAAGTCTACGTCTTGCCGAAACATCTCGACGAGAAAGTCGCGCGACTGCATCTGGGAAAGCTTGGGGTCAAGCTGACCGAACTGAGCCAGTTTCAAGCCGATTACATCGATGTACCGGTCGCGGGCCCGTACAAACCCAACCATTACCGTTACTAGCGGAAAATGGGTCGGGAAATGGGGTTGACCCCATTTTCTAGACCTGTGTCCGGGTCAGATAAACCGGCTGCGCTATAGTTCGATCCCCAGCCTTTAATCGGGCGCGATTTGTGCGGATACAATGCCGGAACGGGGCCTACGACTGCTTCATATCACCGATACGCATTTGCACGCAAATGCGGAAAGCCGAATGCGTGGCGTCAAAACCTACGACACATTCTGCGCAGTCGTCGACCATGCGATGTCCAATCCCGTCGGCCCGGATGTCATTCTCGCGACCGGCGATCTCGTGCAAGATGAAACCAAGGCCGGCTATGAGGCCTTCAGGGCCGTCCTCGAGAAATGCGACGTACCGGTTTATTGTATTCCCGGTAATCACGATGCCCCACCAATCATGGCCAACGTGCTGGGCACTACGCCATTTCACGTCGGCGATGAACTACAACAGGAAAATTGGTCCCTGATCATGCTGAGTAGCTTTTCTGGTGGCGATGACGGAGGAAGGCTGAGTCAAGATGAGCTGACCCGGTTGCAGGTATCACTGCAAAAAAACCGGTCACTACATACTTTGATTTGCGTCCACCATCACCCGATACCGATGGGCAGCCGCTGGCTCGACGGCGTCAGTCTGCGGAATGCCGATGATTTTTTCGAAATTGTGAATCAGTTTTCGCAGGTCAAAGGAATTTTATGGGGGCACGTGCACCAGGCATCCGACCGGCGACGCAAAGGTGTCCGGCTCATGAGCACCCCATCGACGTGCTCGCAATTTCGTCCCAACAGTGATGATTTTGCCCTGGACTCCCGGTCGCCGGGGTACCGCTGGCTAAATCTAAGCGCCAGCGGCGCGATAGAAACCGAAGTGATCTGGCTGGATTAACGATGCGGCGCTCAAGAAAATTTCTCGTAGCCGCCGGCGTAGCCTGGCTAATTTTTACATCCCCGGTTGCCGCACTTCCGCTATGGGAAATCCAGGGCACGTCGAATCAAATACGTTTACTCGGCTCGATTCATTTTCTGCGGCCGCAGGATTTCCCGCTACCAGAAGCCATAACAAATGCACTCATGGATGCAGACGTCGTCATAATGGAGCTGGATCTCACGGCGCTGAATCCGATAACGGTTCAAACGGTCATGCTAGACAAGGCGATCGATCCAAATGGGCGCGGCCTCGAAGATCTTCTCGACAGCAAATCATATCGGAAGGCTCAACGCCTTGCGGCAGCTGTCGATATCGACCTTTCGACGATGCGTCAATATGAGCCCTGGTACGCAGCCTTACAAATCACCCAGCTGCGTCTGATGCAATTAGGTTTCGACGGAAGTTTCGGCGTCGAAACACAGATTCTGATGCAGGCGATACAGCATGGGAAAGAGCTCGGTGGACTGGAAACATTGGAGGCACAACTCGATTCGATGGATTCACTGCCCATGGATGCCCAGCGAGAGTTCCTGATGGTCACACTGGAAGAAGCCGCCGCAGCCGGCGAAATGCTCGATGAAATCATTGACGCGTGGAAATCGGGTGACACGGCGGAGCTCGAGGACAATCTATTAAGGGATCTGAGCGCCAATTCCCAACTCTATGATCAACTGATCGTGCAGCGAAACAGGAACTGGACGAAATCCATAGTCTCGTTCACCGAGGACTCCAGAAATTACCTGATCGTCGTCGGCGCTTTGCATCTGGTCGGCGACGACAGTGTGCTGAAAATGCTGAACGACGCAGGGTTCTCCACCCGGCAAATCAAGCGATAAACTCTAGCTACCGTGGTCTAGATTTCGGCCATTTCAAACTCTTCCCTACCCGCACCACAGTCCGGACATCGCCACGAAAGCGGCACATCCTCCCATCGAGTGCCCGGCGCCAAACCCGCTTTCGAGTCTCCTTTCTCCTCGTCGTATATATAGCCGCAAATCAGGCACATATATTTCTTGAATTCCGGCATCTCGGTCATGATTTTTTACATACCCCTGGAAACAGACATCACTATATTTTTATTGGGACCTTTCGGCCCGGATAGACCGGAGCAGCGGTTGAACATAGGCCAGACGTTCTACCGGATCATTCAACTCCAGGCAATATTGTTTCTGATCATTCGAGACCGGCAAAATTTCCGCAAACCGGTTCCCAACCCACGTCGCATCGCCGTATTCCTTGTCGATATCCTGATACAACTTGCCGAGGTCATCGATAACCACCTCCAGCAACGAGGCCATCGACTTGTACTCCTCCGGTAATGCCTGCCGGGACTCCGGCTCCAGGGCTTCTATTTCCCCTAAGTAGAGACCGTCGGTCTGACGATCAACCCGCTCGAGACGAAACCGTGTCACACCGAGGGCCGTCAGCCCCAGAATACCGTCACTGCCCTGATACCAGTCTTCAATTACCGCCAACGTTCCGACTGAAGCCATATTAGCCGTGCCAACTTCCGATCCGGATGTGATCAGGATAACCCCGAATTTCGACTCCTCTTTCAGACAACGGCTGACCATGTCCAGATACCGCGGCTCGAAAACCCGCAATGGTAAAGGCCCATCTGGAAACAGAACCGTATGCAACGGAAATATCGGGACGGTGTCGTGTGCCATGATCAAACCGGTATCAAAGAATGATTACCTCCTATTCCGGCCCCAGGCTTCCGGCAAGCATATCGTGGATGTTGAAAAAGTCCCCGTTACTCATGACGACCACCCTGTCGCCCGATCGCGAATAGTTCGCAACCTGTTTGACAATCGAATCAACGTCGTCACATACGGTAGCCGATGGCAAATCCGCCAAGGCCCCGTGAAGATCCCACTCGAGGTCTGCCGATCTATAAACCCAAACCTGATCGGCATCACCCAGAGACTCCGCCAGGGTGTCCCGATGGACGCCCAATTTCATTGTATTGGAACGCAGTTCCAATACAACGAGCAACCGACCGGATTTCATTTCGGAGCGCACGCCGGAAATCGTTCGCCGAATTGCCGTGGGATGATGGGCGAAATCATCGTAGAGCGCCACGCCTCCAAATAACCCGCGCAGCTCTAGCCGGCGCTTGACACCCTTAAACTCACTAATAGCCCGCAGGGCTGTTTCGACCGGCACTCCCAGTTCGCGCGCTGCCAGCAACGCCGCGACAGCATTCTCTGCATTAAACGCGCCGGTCAACTGCCATTTACAGCGGCCCACGTCGGTACCCCGATGCAATACCTGCAAATTACCGTCAACGTGGGCAACTCCGAGCCAATCCGCTTTCGTCTCGACCGCAGCGGAATTTTTCACACGAGAATCGGCCACATCCGGCTCAACACTGGTGAAGGTTTCGATTGGAGTCCAGCAGCCCCGCTCGATCACACGACCCAGATTCACATCGTCAGCGCGCAGGATCAATTTCCCGTTACCGGGTAAGGCTCTGATCAGTTGATGGAACTGCCACTGAATCGCCTCGAGATTCGCGTAAATATCGGCGTGGTCATACTCGAGGTTCATAATGATCTGTATGTCGGGTCGGTAATGAAGAAATTTCGCGCGTTTGTCGAAAAAAGCAGAATCGTACTCATCCGCTTCGATTACAAAAACCGAACCCTCACCTTTTCTTGCGGAAACATCGAAATTTCTCGCCACACCACCGATCAAAAATCCCGGTTGTTGCCCCGCGTACTCCAGTATCCAAGCTAACAGACTGCTTGTCGTGGTCTTGCCGTGTGTTCCCGCAACACCAACAACCCGCCGACCCGACAAAACTTCTTGCGCCAACCAACCGGGGCCAGAGGTGTATGGCTGGCGCAGATTCAACATCTCCTCGATAACTGGAATACCGCGGGTCATCACGTTTCCCACCACGACCAGATCGGGCGCCAGGTTTAACTGATCGGCGTCATAGCCCTCGATGATATCGATGCCCATTGCCTCCAGTTGATCACTCATGGGCGGGTAAACATTTTTGTCGGCACCGGTGACCCGGTGGCCTGCCGCACGGGCGATTGCAGCTACACCGGCCATGAAAGTTCCGCATATGCCGAGAATATGTATATGCATTACCGGTATTCGATTAACTAACTGGGGATTCCTGGTCGTAACAACTGCGACAATACGAGTGCGTGCAAAAAGAAGTAGACCACCGAAGCCGTCAATCCTACGCCGAAAGGTTTCGATAACGCCCGGGAAAGAATGTGACCATCGATAACGAGCGACCAAAGCATAATCGCGAATATGATCGTACTGGGCAGCGCCGCGTCGGCCTCGGCATTGATCGAATACTGCCGCCACAAACTGAAAGGCGCTGATATAAAGCTGAGCACTGCGCTGGTCCCGAGAAGCGCCGTCAGTGTCTGGCGGAACCGTGTCTGAAATCCGGTCAGCCTCAACAATGCCCACAGGCAAAAAGTCACTAACGCGATATCGAGTGCTAAAGTTTTTGCCAGGATGGTTGAAGGCCCGAACAGGATCAACGCGAGGAAAACTTGTAGCGACAAATAGACGGCGAGGCTGAAACCCAGCAGAAACGCAGAATCCGGCAAATCCTCGGGCCCGAGTTTCCGCAAAATGATATTTAGCAGTGCCTTTACGTAAGCAATCATTAGAATATGAAACAATCTCTGTGAATCATGATTTCAGTCGATTCCGTTCGACCAGCCTGACCAGACCATAGACAGTATGCCAGCATTTGCCAACCAAGCACGTCTCATCGACGATCAGACACAACTCAACGAATGGTGCGAACGGCTTGTCGGCCAGTCGGTGATCGCATTGGATACCGAATTTATGCGAACGGACAGCTACTATCCGAAACTCTGTCTCATTCAGATGGCCATCAATGACGATCTTGCCTGCATCGATGTCCTGGCAGAAATTGATACAGAAAAACTACGAAAAATTCTGGTCAACCAACCGACTCCCAAGATATTTCATGCGGCGAAGCAAGACCTGGAGGCATGCTATGCAAGTTATGGGCACCTTCTCCAGCCCATCGTAGACACGCAGATCGCGGCCGGATTATTGGGCTACCCTGCACAGATCGGCTATGCCTCGCTCGTACAGGAGATGCTTGGGATCAGTCTGGACAAAGGCCAGACACGGACCGATTGGTCCAGGCGTCCACTGACCGATGCACAGATAAAATACGCCGGCGACGATGTGCGCTATCTCGCCGAACTCCATACGAAGCTGCGCACGGCTCTGCAAACGGCCGGGCGCTATGACTGGGCACTCGAGGACAGTGCCCGACTCGTCGACGTCGAGCACTATGTGTTGCGTCCCGAAGATGCGTGGCGTCGCTTGTCCGGGCTTCAGTTTCTACCGGCGCCGGTACAGGCAAGAGCGCATGGGATCGCCGCCTGGCGTGAGCGCAGAGCACAGCGGATCAACCGTCCGCGGCAATGGGTGCTCACCGACAAAGGACTTATGGCTCTGGCCAACGCCGATCCCAGGGATGAGAACGGATTGTCCGATTTGCAGGGACTGCCACCGGGTGTGATTCGAAAACAGGGGCGATCACTGCTCAAAGAACTGAGCCTGGCGAACGAAGATTTTTCGAGCGGGCGCGTCCAACTCAGACAGGCCTCGAAATCCGAGGCACCGAATCCCAGAATACTGAAACGCCTTTCGGCAATCGTCAGTGCGAAGGCAACGGAACTCGGCATCGTACCCGAAACCCTGGGAACACGACGTGACCTCACTGCGCTAATGCGCGGCGAGAGGAACATTAAATTATTGACGGGATGGCGATCAGGAATTATTGGCGCAGAACTTTTAGGCCATCTAGAAGTTCAGATCCGTTAAAGATTCAGACAAAGGGTAAGACGCTGAAAAACCTCAGCCATATCACCTTCCCCATCAACCGTGCGCAACAGACCCTTGCGGCTATAGAATTCGACCAACGGCTCCGTCTGTTCCTTATAAACGTTGAGCCGATTCGCGATCGTATCTTCGTTGTCGTCGTCGCGTTGAATCAACTCTCCGCCTGCGTCCCGGCAGGCCTGAAGTTCGCTCTCCGAGGAGAAATAAATATTCAGCAGCTGGCCGGTCACCGAGCAGGTGCGACGCCCGGTCAGTCGCTTCATCAAAACACTAAAATCGACTTCCAGCAAAACCGCGGCCTCCAGCGGCTTGCCGACGCCGGCCAAAACGCCTTCCAGGGCATGTGCCTGGGCAAGATTTCGCGGGAACCCATCCAGAATAAATCCGTTTTCGGTGTCATCCCCCATGAGACGAGCCTCAATCATGCCGAGAACGATTTCATCTGACACCAACTCTCCGGAATCCATCGCGGCCTTAGCCTGCTGGCCCAGTTCAGTGCCCGCAGCGACGGCCTCGCGAAGTAAATCACCCGTGGATATCTGAACCATAGAATGTTCAGCCATCAGTTGTTTCGCTTGTGTCCCCTTGCCCGAACCAGGTGCGCCCAAAAATACGATTCTCATAGCGAAGGTAAGCTACCCGCTGCACGATTTCAGGTCAAACCGTGCTATGTTTCTTCGCCGTCGTTTCAATAGATTGAAAGCATAGGGTCGCAACTCATGTCAAAGAAAAATGCCTTTTACGCCCAGTCAGGAGGCGTCACTGCCGTCATCAATGCGAGCGCCTGCGGCGTCATCGAAACAGCCAGAAAAAACCGCGATCAAATCGGAAAAGTTTACGCTGGTCGAAACGGCATTATCGGAGCGCTGACAGAAGACCTGATCGACACGAGCAAAGAAAGTGCACGAACGATCGCTGCGCTACGCCACACCCCTGGCGGCGCCTTCGGTTCGGCCCGCTACAAACTGAAGGGCCTGGATCAGAGCCGCGCCGAGTATGAGCGCCTGATCGAAGTTTTTCGGGCGCATAATATTGGCTATTTTTTTTATAATGGCGGCGGCGACTCCGCGGACACGTGCTACAAAGTTTCACAGCTTTCGAAAAAGCTGGATTTTCCGGTGCAGGCGATCCATGTCCCGAAAACCGTGGACAACGACCTGCCGATCACTGATACCTGCCCCGGATTCGGATCGGTAGCGAAATATATCGCCGTATCGACTCTCGAAGCGGCCCTCGATGTCGCTTCGATGGCGAAAACGTCGACCAAGGTATTTGTACTTGAAGTTATGGGCCGTCATGCTGGCTGGATCGCGGCGGCGGCCGGACTGGCTGGCCGGGGCCGTAATGAAGCGCCGCACATCATTTTGTTTCCCGAAATTCCTTTCAAACGGCGAGCATTTCTTACGCGGGTCAAGAATTGTGTCAGGGACAATGAATACTGTGTCGTCGTCGTCAGTGAAGGCGCCCGCTACCCGGATGGTCGTTTCCTCGCCGACGCCGGAACGACCGACGCCTTCGGACACCGGCAACTGGGCGGTGTTGCTCAGGTTGTCGCGCAGATGGTCAAGAACGAGCTCGGGTTTAAATATCACTACGCGATCGCCGATTACCTGCAACGTTCCGCGCGACATATCGCGTCAGCGACCGATGTCGAACAAGCCTATGCCGTGGGGCGCGCGGCAGTAGAAATGGCCCTGGCCGGCGAAAATGCCGTAATGCCGGCGATCGTACGAAAATCGGACCGGCCGTACCGCTGGACGATCGAAAAGGCGCCGCTGAGTCGGGTCGCGAACCGGGAGAAAATGATGCCCAGACGCTATATTTCCAGCGACGGCTTTGGAATCACAGCCCCCTGCAGACGTTACCTGGAGCCATTAATAGGTGGAGAGGACTACCCTCCCTATCAAGGTGGGCTGCCGAAATATGTGGTATTGAAGAACGTCGGCGTCGCGAAAAAGCTGAGTTCAGATTTTGTGATACCATAGCGCGCTTTTCTGGGCCGACAGGCGGCCCCATGGGGCTCACAGACGTGTGCCACTAATTAAAAAGGACCAGCCATTCGCGGCGCGGTCTGTTTTTTGTCTCTCTGGAGGATATACAGATGTCTAGCAGCATTGCCTTGATGCTGAGTATCGGCGCAGGCTTTATCGCGTTAATTTATGGCGCGCTATCGATCAAATGGATTCTTGCACAGCCTGCCGGCAACGAGCGGATGCAGGAAATCGCGGGCGCGATCCAGGAAGGTGCCAGTGCGTATCTGAGCCGCCAGTACACGGCGATCAGCATCGTCGGCGTAGCGCTTACCGTCGTACTTTGGGCAATGCTCGGCACCGCTACCGCTGTCGGCTTTCTGATCGGCGCTGTCTTTTCGGGTGCGACCGGTTTCGTCGGCATGAACGTCAGCGTGCGGGCCAACGTCCGCACGGCGCAGGCCGCGCACGAAGGCATGGGCAAAGCACTCGACGTGGCCTTTCGTGGCGGCGCCATCACGGGCATGTTGGTCGTCGGCCTGGGCCTGGTCGGCATCGCCGGTTACTACTGGATACTCACGGCCAATGGCGTCCCGGTAAGTGATGCGTTGCATGCGCTCGTAGGACTCGCATTCGGCGGCTCGCTGATATCGATTTTCGCGCGACTCGGCGGCGGCATCTTTACGAAGGGCGCCGACGTCGGTGCCGATCTCGTCGGCAAGGTCGAGGCCGGTATTCCTGAAGACGATCCGCGCAACCCGGCTGTGATTGCAGACAATGTCGGCGACAACGTCGGCGACTGCGCCGGCATGGCTGCCGACCTGTTCGAGACCTACGGCGTGACCCTGATCGCGACCATGTTGCTCGGTAGCCTGCTGCTGGAGAACACCGATGCCGGCGTGCTCTACCCGCTGATCCTCGGCGCAATCTCGATCGTGGCTTCGATCGTCGGCACGTTCTTCGTCAAGACCAAAGAGGGTGGCTCGGTCATGGGTGCCCTGTACAAGGGCGTGATCATTTCCGGAGTCATCGCCGCAATCGCGTTCTATCCTGTTACCAACGCCATGATGAGCGGCATTGAAGGGTACTCGGCGATGGGCATCTACCTGTCAGCCCTGATCGGACTCGTGCTGACGGCCTTCATGGTCTGGATCACCGAGTACTACACCGGCACGGAATACAGCCCGGTTCAGAAAATCGCGAAGGCCTCGGTCATGGGTGACGCGACGAACATCATCGCCGGCATCGGCATATCGATGAAGGCTACAGCGGCGCCGGTCATCGCGATCTGCATCGCGATCTGGGGCGCTCACGAACTGGCCGGCCTGTACGGCATCGCGATCGCCGCGACGGCGATGCTGTCGATGACCGGCATGATCGTCGCACTCGACGCATTCGGCCCGATAACAGATAACGCGGGTGGCATCGCTGAAATGGCCGAGCTCGACGAGAAGATCCGCGGTATTACTGATCCGCTGGACGCGGTCGGCAATACGACAAAAGCCGTCACCAAGGGCTACGCGATCGCGTCGGCTGCACTCGCCGCACTCGTGCTGTTCGCCGATTACACGCATAACCTCGAAAAAGGCCGGCAAGCTTGAGGAATTCAGCCTCAATGACCCGGCGGTCATCATCGGCCTGTTTATCGGCGGCATGATTCCATTCCTGTTCGGTGCGATGGCGATGGAGGCCGTCGGCCGCGCTGCCGGCGCAGTCGTCGAGGAAGTGCGCCGGCAGTTCCGCGAGATCGAGGGCCTCATGGAAGGCACCGGCAAGCCGGATTATTCCCGCTGCGTCGACCTGCTGACCAAAGCCGCGATCAAGGAAATGATCGTCCCTTCACTGCTGCCGGTACTCGCGCCGGTCGTCCTCGTCGTCATCGCCAACCTGGCGTTCGGCGAAGGTGGCGGGGTCAAAGCACTTGGCGGCATGCTGATCGGCACGATCATCACCGGCCTGTTCCTTGCGATCTCGATGACTGTCGGTGGCGGCGCCTGGGACAACGCGAAGAAATATATCGAAGACGGTAACTTCGGCGGCAAGGGCACCGATGCTCACAAGGCCGCGATCACGGGCGACACGGTCGGTGATCCGTACAAGGATACTGCCGGCCCGGCGATCAACCCGCTGATCAAGATCATCAACATCGTGGCGCTACTGATGGTGCCGCTGCTCTGACCCGTTTTAATTAATTGGGGATTCTGACCCGATCATTCGTCGCCACCTTCTGCAGGCTGCGGGGCTCTTGTATGTAGAAGCCCTGTATAAAATCAACGCCCAATTCACGGAGCGCAATAAAATCCTCCTGCGCCTCCACCTGTTCGGCGATGACCTTGATTCCGAGGGTTTTCGATAAATGAGTGATTGCCGAAACGACCTGATGATTCAGGCTGTCGAAATCAAGATCACAGGTATATAGCCCATCGATCTTCAGAAAATCAACCGACAGATCCCGGACGCTGGCGAATGAACCCACCCCGCTGCCAAAATCATCGAGTCCGAACTGACACCCCATACCGTGCAGCACGCCGACAAAACGGCGCGCATGTTCCAGGTCGGACATCACCGAGGATTCACTGATTTCAAAACATACTCGTGACGGATCGATCTGACTGTGATCGAGGCAATCGACGACAAATTCCAGAAAAGTCGGCTCGCCTAGCGTTTGGCCCTGATAAATTGATACCACAACTGCGATTTTCAGGCAGCCGTATTGCACCCTGACCGATAGCCGCTAACGTAGCCTGAACGACCCAGCGATCTACACTAGGCATGAGCTGGTAACGCTCCGCCGCCTTAATAAACTGACTCGGCAAAACAATCTCACCCTGGTCATCATGCATACGCAGCAGCACTTCGACTGATGGACCCGTGACGGCTTTTCCGGCAACAGAAATCACAGGCTGAACGTAGAGCTCGAACCGGTTTTCCTTTAACGCGGTCTGCAGTAAACCCAGCCAGTGTATTTCGCCCCGCTGGCGCGCCGATACTTCATCCCTGGCTGAATAAACATGAACCTGACCCCGCCCACGTTGTTTCGCCACATAGCAAGCCGAATCGGCCGCGCTCAGAATATCGGAGATCGAACCGCTCTCGCGACCGATTTCGACTAATCCGATACTGATGCCAATCGTAAAAATCCTGTCCTGCCAGGTGAACCGATAATCCCTGACGGCGTTGATCACATCGTCGACAATCTGACGCGCTTTCTTCAACGGACACCCGATCAGAAGCATGCCAAATTCATCACCTCCGAGGCGAGCCACGTAATCGGACTCTCTAACCTCTTCGCGAATCAGCGCCGATACCTCTCGCAGCATGTTGTCGCCGGCAATGTGCCCGCAAGTATCGTTGACCGCCTTGAACCGATCCAGATCGAGGTAACAAAGCACATGCGAAGTATCCTGGTCCCGGACTGATTGCAGGCAATTCCCGAGGTGGCGCTCGAATTCGCGCCGGTTGATCAGGCCGGTCAACGGATCGTGAGCCGCCTGATAACTCATTTGCTGCGCCAGCCCGCGTCTTTCGGAAACATCGTGCATAATCACGACGACCCCGGCGATCGAGCCATCGGGGCCCCCTGATCGGAGACGCCGTCATTTCGATCGAAAGTTCTGTCTCACCGGCCCTGGAAATCATCAGGGCCCTGCTACCCATGCTGATTCTGCGTCGATCAGTCAGACTACGAATAACGGGGTCGCCGAGATCGCGACGATCGCCCTCATCCACGAGGTTCACGATGTCTCCAAGCCGCTTGCCATGCGCCGCGTCTCGCTTCGTCCCGGTCAGCTTCTCGGCCGCCGCATTCATGTAGTCGATATAGCCGCGGGTGTCGGACGTAATGATGCCCTCACCGATCGATTCGAGCGTGAACTGTGCCTGCTGTTTGTTACGGCGAAGGGAGGCCTCGATACGTTTTCGATAGGTAATGTTCTGTGCAACGGTCAAAATGGCCTGTTGTCCGCGATATTTGATCAGCACGCTGGTAACCTCAACCCAGGCCCCGCGATCACCCCCATTGATCAATTGCATCTCAGAACGTTCCGACCCGCCCTGACCGGCCAGCCGGGCGGCAATCGATTTCTGTACTGCATTCCGGTAGGCCGGACGGATCAAATCGGTTACCGGACGACCGACCAGCTGATCCGAATTGATGCCCAGCGGCTCGCTGGCAACGCGATTCGCAAAAATAATTCGCTCGCGGTGAACGAGGACCAGATCCGGCAGGGTGTTTGCGAGATCGTGAAACAATGTCTCGCGCTGGCGCATTTGCGCATCTTTGGTCTCGAGCGCATCGAACAGCAGGTTGACGGTGCTGCCCAGTTCCCCGAGCTCTGGCGGGGTACCGGTCAACGACACTCTCTTGCCAAAAGCTGCCGCCTCGGCAGATTCAACGATATCGGTATGCAATTTGGCGACTTGACGGGCGTAACTGCGCCTGCGGCCCCAGAACACTCCGCAGGTGGCGGCAAAGCCCAGACAGGCCAATGCCAAGAGACGGATCAGCCAGGCTTCGGTCATGCAGGTTAGAATAGCCCATGCGTCTATGCCGGACCGGCAGATTCACCATAATGCGGCTTCGTTAACCCGATGTCGGAAGTTGCGAACCCGATATGATCCGATGCGAACGAATACCTCCCTAATTCAACGATCGAGATGGATTTCAAGCTGACAATGGAGCGCCTCTCTGGTATACCGTGTCCGCAGTGACGAGTTTCGAATCACTATATCGCTCCTATATATAACGACGGCCCATCAATTTTTGTCATGAAAAAAACTTTAGCTTTGCTCATTCTCGTCGCGGCCCTTCTTACCATGCCGATTGGGAACGCCGACAGCCTGATCGACATATACCGGCTGGCGCTGCTCAGCGACCCGGGAATCAAAGAGGCGGAAGCGAATCGAAATGCCGCGTTGGAACTGAAACCGGCCGCGAGAGGCTTTTTGTTGCCACAAATTGATGCGGACGCGAACTACACGGACCAGTCCACGGAGGGCGCACGCAATACGACCTTTGGCGGCATCAATGCACTGAATGAGTTCGATACCCAAACGGACGGCTGGCGTTGGAATGTTCAGCTCAGTCAGACCATCTTTCGATGGGACCAGTGGATTGGACTAAAGAAAGCGAGTAAACAAGTCGCACAGGCCGAGGCCGATTACCAGGCCGCCGGACAGGACTTGATGATCCGCGTTGCGCGGGCCTATTTCGACGTGCTCGCCGCGCAGGACACGCTCGAATCGGAACAGGCGGCCAAGGAGGCCATCGGCCGTCAGCTTGAGCAGGCGGAGAAACGTTTCGAGGTCGGACTGATCGCGATCACCGACGTCCATGAAGCACAGGCCGGATACGATCAGGCCGTGGCCGCCGAAATCACGGCGAAACGCAATCTCGCGACGAACAGGGAATCAGTACGCGAGATCGTCGGCCAATACCCGAGCAACCTGAACAGCCCGAAGACCGAAATTCCGCTGGTCAGCCCGGACCCGGAAGACGAAGACGCCTGGGTCGAAACGGCGCTGCACCAGAACTTCCTCGTGTTATCGGCGGAATTGGGCGCACAGATCGCAAAAGACGATTTCCGGGTAGCCAAAACCCGGCATTACCCGACCATCGATCTTGTCGCGTCGTATTCCGAGACCGATGTATCAGGATCGACAACGAACTCTGGTCCACCGCTTAATACGCCGATTACATCACCGGCGGGTACGGATTCAACGGATGAATCTATCCAGCTCCGGTTTGTGGTGCCTATTTTAAGTGGCGGCACCGTATCGGCCCAGCGTCGCGAGGCGATGTATCGCCACCGCGCGGCGCAGGAACGCTTCGAAGGCACGGCCCGGCAGACGGAACGCGAAGCCCGGGACGCCTATCTCGGCGTCATAGCGGAAATTTCCCGGGTCAAGGCGCTGCGGCAAGCCCGCAAATCATCCGAGACGGCATTGCGGGCCACCGAGGCTGGATTCGAGGTCGGCACCAGGACCACGGTCGATGTGCTTGACCAGCGGCGCCAGCTGTTTATAGCGGACGTCAATTACTCGCGTAGCCGGTACGATTACATTATCAATGTTTTGCTGTTGAAGCAGGCGGCCGGCACTTTAAGCGTCGATGACCTGGCCGAGGTCAACGGCTGGCTGGCGCAATAATCGGATCGATCAGGCTCAGCAGCCGTCCCAACGAACCGCGGTTTTTTTCGATCACCAGCCGCCCTTCACCACCTCGCCGCTGACGTTCGGACGGATCACCGAACAAAGAAATCACCCGATCGGTGATTTCGCCGGCGTCATGCACGACTTGCGTGGACCCGTCTGCGATGAGCAATTCGGCGATATCGGGTGCGTTAAATGTGTGCGGCCCGGTCAATACGGGTAACCCCAGCGCCGCCGGCTCAAGCAAATTATGCCCGCCGACGGATACCAGACTACCCCCCACAAACGCGATATCTGCGGCCGCATAGAAAAGCATCAGCTCACCCATGCTGTCGCCGAGAAAAACTTCGGTGCCGGCGACGCACCGGCGACCACTACTTCGGGTGACGCAACTCATACCGGCCCGCTCGATCAGCGCGGCAACCCCGTGAAATCTCTCCGGGTGCCGCGGCACGATCATTAACAACGCCTCTGGAATACTTTTCAGTATCTGCCGATGCGCCTCCAGCAGGACTTGCTCCTCATCGGAATGGGTACTGGCAGCAATCCATACCGGGCGACCACGCGCGTGTTCCTCGCGAAAACTCCGGCCCTTGGTGGGAATATCGGGATCCAGGTCGAAATCAAACTTGATGTTCCCGGTTACGGAAATCCGCGCCGGATTTGCGCCCAGCAGCTTGAATCGGGACGCATCGGTCTCAGTCTGCGCTGCGATAATAATTCCGTGAGAAAGGGTTTCACGGAAAAGGCTGACCAGCCACCGATATCGATTCATCGATCCGGGCGAGACGCGGGCGCTGGCAAGAACGAGTGGAATTCCCCGAATTCCGCATTCGCGAAACAAATTCGGCCACAATTCGGTCTCTATTATGATCGCCAATTCAGGCTTGGCCCAGTCAAAAAAACGGCACACCGCGCCGTCGAGGTCATACGGCACGTAGCTGTTGATGACCGCATCGCCGAACAGATCCCGAACCCGCTGCGATCCCGTGGGTGTCATCGTCGTCACGACCAACAACCGGTCCGGATGTCGTTTCTGCAGCGCCCTTACCAGCGCCGCCGCCGCCTGGACTTCTCCAACTGACACGGCGTGCACCCAGATAGTCGGGGCATCCAGTTTTCGATCGAAGAACCCAAACCGCTCAGCGATCCGCTGACGGTACGGGGGGTTGCTCAAACTTCGCCATAACAGGTGCAACAGGAGCACCGGAATCAAAAAGTAAGTCAGAACTGCGTATGCAAAGCGCAAAAGATTCTGGAAGACCTAAGACTAAGAATCCGTCGATGATAAGTTTTGAATCGCTTCGATGATCGATGACGTCGAGCGTCCTTCCCGGAAACTCAATACTTCGACACGGCCACCGTTCTCAATAACAGTCTTTCCGCCCGCGATCGAATCAGCTGTGTAGTCGCCTCCCTTTACGAGCACGTCAGGCAGAACGTCAGCCACGACCTCCGCAGGCGTATCCTCTGAAAACGGCACGACCCAATCCACCGCGGCCAGACCCGCCAGCAGTGTCATTCGGTCTTCCACCGTATTTATGGGCCGGCCGGGCCCCTTCAGTCGTGTGACCGATGCGTCATCGTTTACGGCCACGATTAATCTGTCACCCAGCGTCTTCGCTTCCTCCAGGTAGGCGATATGACCAGTATGAAGAATATCGAAACAGCCGTTCGTCATCACGATCCGCTCCCCGCGAAACCGCGCTTCCTGAGAAGTGGCCGGCGCCTCTTTGCGCGAAAGCACACCGGCTCCGCCGAGACCGTGCTCGTGCAGCGCCAACCTCAATTCAGAAGGTGTCACTGAAGCCACGCCAATCTTTCGAACGACAAGCCCGGCTGCGAGGTTGGCGAGCGCCGCTGCGTCCGGGAGGCTTTGTCCAGTTGCCAGCCCGGCTCCCAATACCGCGATAACAGTGTCACCCGCACCCGTAACGTCGAACACCTCGCGGGCTCGCGCCGGCAAAAAAACCGGTTCCGTTTTATCGGCAATCACCGCCATGCCGCGCTCACTGAGCGTAACCAGCAATGCGCCGAGATCCAGTTCAGCACACAACGCCTGCCCCCGGTCCACGAGTTGCTCGTCGTTGCGTATACGCCCAACGACCGCCTCGAACTCAACCAGATTTGGCGTCAACACGCTCACACCACGATACCGTGTAAAATCCGCGCCTTTCGGATCAGCCAGCACAGTGACCTTCTGCGCCCGGCAGATCGAGATTATCTCCGGCGCCCGAGCCAGCGTACCCTTGGCATAGTCCGACAGGATGCAGACGTTGGCCGCCGCGAGCTGGTTCTCGACAATCTGACAGAGTGGCTTAACGTCCTTAACGTCAAAAGTATCCTCGGTATCGAGACGGATCAGTTGCTGATTGCGACTGAGTACTCTTAACTTGGTGATCGTGGGCCGGGACTCGGCTTCGGTCACCTCCAACTGTATACCCTGATCGACCAGCAACCGGCGTAACTTTTCGCCATTCGAATCAACGCCGGTAACACCAACCAAAACCGTATTGACGCCAAGACTGGCGAGGTTCACGGCCACGTTCGCCGCACCGCCTGCCCGGGACTGAGCCTCATTGACGTTCACGACCGGCACCGGCGCTTCCGGTGAAATTCGACTCGTCGAGCCAAACCAATACTGATCGAGCATCAGGTCGCCCACAGTCAGCACGGTAACGCCGGAAAAATCAGGAACCTGGAGAGTCATGGCCGGTAATTAATTAATCTCTGGGGTTTGAATCTCTGGAGTCTGTCCCTAATTCTACCTACAAATGGGATGGTTTGGACCCATGCTCGGATCAAAGGGACTCAGATCAAAGGGACTCAGGCGAACGGGGTCTGACTCCGGTAAGCGGTGAATTATTTTATCCGCACTTCGATTCGCCGCAGTTCAGGCACGTCATACAACCATCCATCATAACGGTCGCCCTCGTATTGCACTTTACACAGAGCTGCGCACCGGCAGGATATGTGGTCGTGGAAAAAGCATCCTGCTGCCTGTTCTGCGCCAAAAATTCGCGGCGTTTCTGATCGACAAGCTTCTGTTGCTGCTCGTCCAGCCCTTGCTTCGGAAGCATGCCGATATACCGCAAATGCTTTTCTACGATATGACCGAGCTCTGCAATGATCGACGGCATGAAAGTGCCGCCCGGCTGCCAGTAACCGCCTCGCGGATCGAATACCGCCTTAAGCTCATCCACAAGAAAGGTCACATCACCGCCCTTTCTGAAAACCGCAGACATAATGCGAGTCAGCGCCACGATCCACTGATAGTGATCAAGATTCTTGGAGTTAATAAAAATCTCGAACGGACGACGGATTTCGAACTCCGTATCAGGATTCAAAACAATGTCATTAATAGTGACATACATCGCGTGATCCGAAATCGGCGTCTTGACCTTATAGGTGGAGCCGAGCAGCATCTCCGGACGCTCCAGTTTTTCGTGCATGCGCACGACTTTCCCATCTTCGCTGGCCTTACGGCTCAGCGGGGCGCTTGGTGTCGTGGTATTTGATTCCGGTTCGGGCACCTCGCCAGTTTCGACCCGGTAGTCAACGATTGGTTTATCTATACTTATTTTTTCCACGTCTCTTGTCCTTAAAACTGGTCCTTAAAACTTGCCGTAATAGCCCTCTTTAAGAGCGTCAAATAAATTGGCGGCGGTATGCGTCTCACCGTCATAGTCAACTTCCTGGTCACCCTGCAACGTCACCTCTGTACCGTCGTCCAGTACAAATGTGTACCTCGTATTCTGCAAATCCCGTTCTTTAACCAAAACGCCCTGAAAGGCCTCCGGATTAAACCGAAAAGTAGTGCAACCCTTGAGGCCCTTCTCATACGCATAAAGATAAATATCCTTAAAGTCCTCAAATGCAAAATCGGTCGGCACGTTGGCAGTCTTTGAGATAGATGAATCGATCCACTTCTGAGCTGACGCCTGAATATCGACGTGCTCTTTCGGCGTAATGTCTTCTGCGGTTATGAAATAATCAGGCAGTTTCTCTTCCGTCTTTTCGGCGTCCGGATCAGCTGACTTGTTTATCAACTGACGATAAGCCAGTAACTCGTAGGAAAATACATCGACCTTTTCCTTGCTCTTCCGCCCTTCGCGGATCACGTTACGAAAGTAATGGTGCGCAAAACTAGGCTCTATGCCGTTGCTGGCGTTATTCGCCAAGGACAGCGATATCGTGCCGGTCGGCGCAATCGAGCTGTGATGGGTGAAACGTGCGCCTACACGTTCCAACTCTGCCGCTAACTCGGGCGCCACTTCGGCGATTTGCTGCATATAACGGCTGTAACGCGCATGCAAAACCCGGCCCTCGATAACATCCCCGACATTCCAGCCGTCGCGATCCATCTCAGGTCGCTGACGCAACATGTCTGCCGTCACCGTGAATTCTTCCAGCATAATCGGAGCCGGACCTTTTTCCGTCGCCAGTTCGAGGGCCGCCTCCCAACCCGCCAATGCGAGCTCGCGTGCCACGGCCTCGGTGAAATCCAGAGACTCAGACGACCCGTATTTCATCCGTAACATCGTCAGGGTCGACCCGAGGCCCAGGAAGCCCATACCGTGTCGCCGCTTACGCTGAATCTCCTGGCGCTGACCTTCCAGCGGCAGGCCATTTATCTCGACAACATTGTCGAGCATCCTGGTAAACACGGAGACCACTTTACGATATTCATCCCAGTCAAAGCGTGCCGACTCGGTAAACGGGTCGGTCACGAATTTAGTCAGGTTAACCGACCCGAGCAGGCACGATCCGTAAGGTGGCAGGGGTTGCTCGCCACAATTGTGCGCAACAATTCCATTCGCGTCGAAGATATTGACCCCCGGCACCTGGCAGTCATAAACCGACTCCACCCCATCTTTGACGACCGACCGGACCCGAGAGACAAATCGTTCGTCGGCCTTCGAGACCACCGGATCAATCAACGCGTTTCTGAGCTGCTCACCTTTCACCGAATCGGAAAACCCGATGACCTTGGCAAACTGGGTCACGTTGCTACCGGTCACCCAAAGGCATGTGCCAGCGACCGCCGAGGCTCGAATACCGGTACGCCGGGAAACAATACCGAGGCGAAGCAACATTCGTTGCACGGCACTGACGTCCTGTTCCGCGGATTCCGTGTATCGGATTGCCGGCCCAGCCTCGCCTCCCGCAACGACGTCACCACGCATATCAAAACTTGCACGTAAAAATCCCTTGTAGAATTCACTGGAACATCGCTCAATAACGGGAGTCACCTCTGAGGGCGCTTCATTCAGACCCAACTTCCCCGCCAGGTTTTCTATTTCCGGCGCCGACAAATCATGTGCACCCTCTTCACCCAACGCCTGCCAAACGACCTGATCCGACACCCCTGTGACCGATTGAGCCGCTTCCATCGCTGCACCTATCACTGTTTTCGCACGCCGCAGTCCGAACAAATAGCCCTCGCCACGGCCGATGGGAAGGCATCCCGCCCACTCGGTAGCCACGCGATGATTGTGCAACATCACCCGATCGCCGGGTTGCAGGTCACCGGCCGCACACCAATCAGTCTGCGTCGTGTTACCGTCAAATTTGACGACACGTCGAACTCGATGGTCCGTCGTCAAGCGAAGACTGTATCCGGCCGCAGTCTCCAATCGAACGACGGGCTTGGTCGCCGTCTGAAAGAAGCCGTCCGCGGAAGACTGCCAGGCCTCACCATCCACGATGGCCTGGAACGGCCGGCCCACCAATTCCCTGACCTGACACGGACCTGCGCCCGTTTGCACCCAGGTTTCCGCTGTAACGCACGGGTTCGTCGCTCTTATATTTTCGTCGAACCAGTTATTATTCATTTGATTGACCCGATCAACGAGCACGAAGCCCGGCTCCGCAAAATCATAGGTCGAAGCCATGATCATGTCCCAAAGCCGGCGGGCCGGAAGTTTTTTAGAAATCTTGCAGGCCACCTCGCCCAGTTCGTTCGTGACATAGCCCTTGGTGATCGGCCATTCCCGCCACTGGACTTGTTCCGGATCGTCGATGTTCAGATCACCCTGACTTAATTGCGCTTTATCCAACGGAAACGCCAGCACCCATTCGCCATCGGTCTTGACCGCTTGCATAAATTCGTCAGTAATCAACAGAGACAGGTTGAACTGGCGAAGCCTTCCTGCTTCACGCTTCGCACGAATAAAATCCATGACATCCGGATGACCGACATCGAATGTCCCCATCTGCGCGCCCCGGCGGCCACCCGCAGAAGACACCGTGAAGCACATCTTGTCGTATATATCCATGAACGACAGCGGACCGGACGTAAAGGCGCCGGCCCCGGAGACATAGGCGCCTTTCGGCCGCAATGTCGAAAATTCATAACCGATGCCACAACCCGCTTTCAGCGTAAGTCCGGCCTCGTGTACTTTATCCAGGATGTCATGCATTGAATCCCCGACGCTTCCCGAGACCGTGCAATTAATAGTAGAAGTCGCCGGCTTATGCTGTTTGGCGCCGGCATTAGACACGATCCGTCCGGCGGGAATCGCGCCCCGTCGCAGGGCCCACAGAAAAGTATCGTGCCACCGCTGGCGCTGATCCTCTGGCTCTACTTCGGCCAACGCTGCGGCGATACGCCGGTAGGTATCGTCCATCGTCTCATCGATGACCTCGTTGCTTTTGGACTTCAGTCGATACTTTTTGTCCCAGATATCGATGGAGGCTTCCTGGAAACCAACCGTTGATGCTTTTGTTTCGCCTATTTGCAATGCTGATTTCATTACGACTGTTAACCCTCAGCGTGTTTATTGCCCATAATAAATGGACAATGACCCCCCAAATCCAGCCACCGCATCGGCTCGCCCAACCCCCAAATCGAGGACCATATGGACCCCTCGGCAACCTCCGGAGCACATTGCGCCCGTTGGCCGATACGGCTGTCTGGTGAAAACCCGAGGCACAAGATATTGTGCCAGCGGAGCTATAGATTATGTCCGGGCAAGGCAGGTGTCAAGAATTTTATGACAACCGAGTTACCTAACAATATCATTATAAATCAAATAGTTAAGAAGTTTACCCGAAAATTACTTGAGAAAATATCGAGGCTCCGGCAAAAAAAAGTCAGATTTCAGAAACACAATATCTTGTGTCTTGGTTATACCCAGATAATTCAGGTTTTTTCCACAGAATATCCACCGCAGCCCGGACCGCGAGGCGCTGAATCGGTAAACGAAATCATGAACATTCCGCGCCTGATCCGGTCGAATCCCGCACTCACATCCTGGAGCACATCAAGCTATTATTCTGTCCATTCGTTAAACCCAATTGGAAAAGGTATATCCATGACTTTCGTTTTTAATCGGGCCGTCGCGGTCGTCACCGGCTTCATGTTCTTCCAGTTTGCACTGGCCGCGCTACCATTTAGCGTAGGTGATCAGGAAGTCCCGAGCCTGGCTCCCCTCGTCCGTGCAGCCTCTCCGGCCGTCGTAAGTATCGCCACGAAGGGCACGGTACGCGCCCCGCGCAATCCGCTCATGGACGATCCATTCTTTCAGCGCTTTTTCGGCGGACCGCAACAACGACAGCGAGAGAGACAAATTCGGAGTGCGGGGTCGGGCGTAATCGTCGATGCACAAAACGGGTATATCCTGACCAACCATCACGTTGTCGAAAATGCCGATGAAATAGAAATCCTGCTGTCCGACAAGCGAATTCTTGCAGCGACGATCGTCGGATCCGACCCCGGTACCGACATCGCGGTAATACAGGTTGACATAACGGAAGGCCTGGTCGACATGCCTTTTGGCAATTCAGAAGAGATCGAAGTTGGTGATTTTGTCGTCGCGATCGGCAATCCCTTTGGCCTGTCACATACGGTCACGTCCGGCATCATCAGCGCCCTGGGGCGAGTCGGATTGAGCCGGGACGGCTATGAGGATTTTATCCAGACAGATGCGTCAATTAACCCCGGCAATTCCGGCGGCGCGTTGATCAATCTGAAGGGTGAGTTGATCGGCATCAACTCAGCGATCTTCAGCGGCAGCGGCGGCAATATTGGCATCGGTTTCGCAATTCCCGTCAACATCGCGCAATCGATTATGGCCCAGCTGATTGAATACGGTGAGGTTCACCGTGGACTTCTCGGCGTCAGCATCAGCGACTTTAATGCCGACACGGCCGAAGCGTTCGGAATCGACGACGACGTCTCCGGCGCTCTTGTGCAGGAAATCGTATCTGACTCGGCGGCCGAGAAAGCCGGGATCGAAGTCGGCGACGTCATTATCGCCATTGACGATGAATCAGTGACCAGCGCTTCCGCCCTGCGCACGGCCGTTGGACTTCGGCGCAGTGGTGAAACGGTCAGGATCAAGGTCATTCGGGATGGAAAAGAAAAATCGTTCACAGCGACCCTGACCGAACTCGCCTCGCTCGAGCAGGTCTCCGCCGCGGACATCCACCCGAGCCTGGCCGGCGCGGAGTTTACAAACTATGACGGCGAATCCCTGGCCTACGGAGAACCCGGCGTCCTGATTGCATCGGTAGAACCCGGCAGTCCGGCGGCTCAACGCGGGTTAAGGGCAAATGACATCATCATTTCGGTGAACCGCGGGAAAGTCGAATCGGTGAAGGAAATGAACGAAGCGGCCGAGGGACAGGGTTTGCTGATTCTGGGCATTCGTCGCGGTGATCGCGACCTGCTGCTGCAGATCAGATAATTTTTACGCCTGTACCCGACAGCGGACAAATGAAAAACCGGTCATCGCTGGGCACCGGTCAGGACTCGTCGCTGCTGTCGTGCAAGGCTTGCAAGACAGCAGCGCGCTCGTCGGCCGGGAGCGCAGCCATCGCGGCAACCTGATCGTAAAATGCGTTGAGATCAGCGCCCTCATTTTGCAGCAGGGCCCGAAACGCCGGCACGTAATCATCGTACGTGGACACCGCGGCAATGCGTGCATTATTGAGCTGGCTATCAAACCAGTGGTCAAAATAAGGTGGGCTGCCCCACGAACGGCGCACATCGTGGTAAGCCTGACGAACGCCCGCCATGATTTCTTTTTTCACTGCGCGTTTTTCAACGTCGGAGAGACTCCGGGCATAAAGCGTATCAAGATCCGCTTTGACCTGAATCAATAAATTCTGAGCCTGGCTGAGCCGATCCAGCCCAAGTCGATAGCGACGTAACGATTCGTCGTCGTCGACAGAGCGCAGCCATCGAGACAACCCCTCTCGCTCCACGAGACTTGCAAATCCCTCGTTGAACTTCGAGTCACCCTTGACGTAGACACGCTGATGCGCCAGCTCGTGAAAAATCAATCCAGCGAGTTGATAAGGGGGCAGCTCCATCATCGTGCTCAACAGCGGATCGTCGAAGCGTCCGAGCGTCGAATACGCGGTGACGCCGACGACGAAAACGTCGTCGCCCTGCCCTGACAAACGCTCCGCGAATTCCCTGGCCTTTGCTGCATCGAAATATCCCCGGTAACTGACGCACCCGGCAACAGGAAAGCACCACTTCCTGGGCTTCAAAGAAAACTCCGGAGCGGCAAAAACGTTCGAGACGACATAGGATCTGCCGATTTCGGCGTAAGACCGGTAACTGCCGTTATCGGGCAAATGCAGCGCCTGATGAGCGAAATCGACGATTTCTCCCGAGATGGCCAGGCGTTCACGCACCTCATGGTCGGTGGCCGAATCAGCAATGACCTCCGCAACCGGGCGACGCTCACGCATTATTTTCAAGTGGCCGGTCGTCGCCTGCCAGTAGTATCCGATTCCGCAGCCCGCCACCTGGGTCACACACAGGAACATGACGGTCGCCCGCCCAGCTTTCGAGGACATCATTTTCATCGGTTCGCATACGATAGCGGCTAAACCGCTAAAATGTCGCGATGCAGATCTATCTCGTAGGCGGAGCGGTTCGGGACCGACAATTGAGAATACCCGTCAAGGAGCGGGACTGGGTCGTCGTGGGCGCGAAGGAGAACGAGCTGGAGAACCTCGGTTACCGCCGGGTCGGCCGCAGTTTCCCAGTTTATTTACACCCGGAATCCGGTGAGGAGTATGCGCTCGCACGCACCGAAACCAAGACCGGGCCCGGTTATCACGGGTTTGACGTAGATACGAATGCAAATGTCACCCTGGAAGAGGACCTCGGGCGTCGTGACCTGACTATCAATGCGATGGCCGAGGACACAAACGGCCATATTGTCGATCCGTACGGCGGGCACAAGGACCTGCAGAACGGTTTGTTAAGACACGTGTCTGATGCGTTCCGCGAGGACCCGGTTCGAATTCTGCGGGTTGCCCGATTCGCGGCGCGGTTCGCGAACCGCGGATTCAGGGTTGCGGATGAAACGATCGGACTCATGCGCGAAATGGTTGCGGCTGGCGAGGCCGATGCGCTGATCCCGGAGCGCGTCTGGCGAGAAACCGAGTCCGCACTCGCCGAATCACACCCCGAGGTATTCTTCGAGGTCATGCGCGAAGTCGGTGCCCTGGCTGTCGTTTATCCTGAAATCGAAGCTTTGTTCGGCGTTCCGCAGCCGGCACGCTGGCATCCCGAAATTGACACCGGCGTCCACGTGCTGATGGCCCTGCGGCAGGCCGTGCTGCTGTCCGCAAGCGCTGAGGCTCGCTTCGCGGTTCTGGTTCATGATCTGGGCAAGGGCGCAACGCCGCGAGCTGAATGGCCGAATCACCACGGCCATGAAGAACGCGGGGTTAAAATGATCGTATCGCTGTGCGAACGACTCGGTATTCCCAATCGTTACCGTGACCTCGCAATCCCGGTAGCGCGCTATCACGGCCAGTGTCATCGCATCCGGGAGTTGCGCCCGAAAACTGTTCTCGGCATTTTGGAGGCTGCGGACGCGTTTCGGCGCCCGGAGCGATTCCCCGAATTCATGATTGCGTGCGAATCGGATGCGCGCGGGCGCCTGGGACTCGAGGACCAGCCCTACGATCAGGCCGTCTTGTTAAAGAATGCATTGGACGTGGCTTCTAAAGTCACGGCGGCTCCGTTTATGCAAGAAGGCATGGAGGCAAACAAGATCGGCGATGCGATACGGCGCGCACGCATAAACGCGATCAGGCAGTTAAAGGAATGCGAAGGCTAGACGAACACAACCATAAGAATCGCGGCCAACAATAATCGATATAACATGAACGGCAACATCCCAATACGTTCGATGGCGCTCAGGAACAGTTTGATACAAACATAGGCGCTGATCGCCGCAACCAGCATACCCATCGTCATCAAACTCCACGGGACCGAATCCGGTGACTGGATCAATTCATAGGTCTCCAGGGTTGCTGCGCCGGCAATCGCGGGCATCGACATCAAAAACGAGAACCTCGCCGCTGTCTCTCGCGAAAGCCCGAGACCCAATCCAGCTGTGATCGTAATGCCGGAACGCGACGTTCCCGGAATCAGGGCCAGTACCTGCGCGATTCCAATCAGCAACGCCATGAACAGCGTGATCTTGTGCTCATCGTCGACGCTGTTACGACGTAAATCGGCCACCCACAGCAACACGCCAAAAAAAGCTGTTGCGATCGCGATAACCGCCGGTGAACGCAGCTGGGTTTCGACAAAATCTTCCAGCAGGAACCCCGCCAAGACGACAGGCACCGTCGCAACGACAATTGCCCAGCCGAGGTGCGCATTGGTCTTGTCATGTGTCCGGCCGAACACCGAGCTTAACGTCGCGGTGGCAATGTCGATCACCTCCCGGTGAAAAAACCAGAACACGGCAAACAGCGTCCCGAGGTGAACGGCGACATCAAATGCGAGGCCCTGGTCCGGCCAGCCCAGAATCTGCGGCACGAGTATCAGGTGCGCGGAACTGGATATCGGCAAGAACTCCGTGAGACCCTGCACTAATGCCAAAACAAACGCTGCCCAAATATCCAACGCATACCCCAACAATAAAATCCTGCCCGCGACACTACCCTACGCGCATGACCCCCGAAAGCCCCGGAGAAATATTAGAGCAAGTGGCGAAAGTCGCGACCCGAAAATCCCGAAGGCACCCAATCCAATTTCCGGCACAGGCCCATGACTTTGAATCGCTCCCCCATTTGGCCGGGCATCATCAGCGTTTGCAACTGGCTGCTGATCTGCAGTCGAGTATGCAAGGCAACCTCTGAGTCTACCGCGTCGGTTTCTGCTGCGAGTTCCCGCTCCGCGCCCGCGGCGAGCAGGTAGTTGGCTTGATTGGTATACCCCATGACCTGCAGGCCGGCCGCGTCGGCGGCCTCGGCCACGGCAGTAAAGTCGACCCAACCCGTAATATCCTGCAGTCCCGGGTAAATGAAGGGGTCGGCATGAGCGCGATGCCTGTAGTGACACCTCAACGTGCCAGTGTTCCGATCGCGATGGTAGTACTCACGTCGCGGCAAACCGTAGTCGATCAGCAACATCAGGCCGCGATCGAGCGACCGTGAAAGACCGTCAACAAAGGCCGGTAACGAAGGGCAAAACTCTGACGTGTAATTCACCGGCAACGAAGCTCCGAGCGTATGCTCTATTGCGCTGACCCGGCTCCGCACCGTTTCAGAGGCCGGCCGCGGCTGCCAGCCGAACGATTCACCGACAACACTCACCCCGAGCGCGTGCAAACCACTCCGATCGACGGTGAATCGGGTAACCGGCAATGCATCCAGGACTTCATTGCCCAGAATGACGCCGGCAATTCCGGTTTCCGGTAGATCATTCAACCATTCGACCCGATGCGCCTGCGAAGGAATTTGTTCGTGAATCGTGCGTTGTTGACGGGCTCGCAGATCCGCGCTGATTTCCAGAATCTGATAGTGATCCGGCAAACTACCTTCCCGTTCCAGAAAGCGCAGGATCTCAGCCGCCATGGAACCGGTCCCGGCTCCAAGCTCGAGCACGATACTCGAATCGATATTCTGCAATATTTCCACCAGCGACCGCGCGATACAGCGACCAAATAGCGGTGAGATTTCCGGCGCTGTGACGAAGTCGCCGGCCGGACCAAATTTTTCTGCGCCGGCACTGTAGTAACCCAGGCCCGGCGAATACAGGGCAAGGTCCATATATTCGGAGAAATCGATCCAGCCGCCAGCCTCCACGATGCGTTCGCGGATCAAAGCCGACAATGTCCGGCTGTGCGCCAGCGCATCTGCTGCCGGTGACGGCAATTCAAATTTATTGGCCATGATGTGACTGGATGGTGCAACGACGGGGTAAGCCAAGTAATCTTACACGCAAGATGAACGAATCAACCGCAACTCTGGATGGAAAGTGGGCCCTGATCACCGGCGCCGGCAAGCGCATCGGCGCCTGCATCGCACGCAGACTGCATGCCGAGGGCGCGAACATTGCCGTGCATTTCCGCGGCTCGGAAACGCCGGCACGAAGCCTGGTCGACAAATTCAACAGCGCCAGGAGTGGATCCGCTTTTGCGGTCGGCGCCGACCTGATGGACACGGCCGCACTTCCGGCATTGATTGGCGAGATCATCGCGAAGTCCGGCCGGCTGGATTTCTTAATCAACAACGCTTCGAGTTTTTACCCAACACCCATGGGATTCATGACCGAGGAGCAATGGGACGATTTAATGGGCACGAATCTTAAAGCGCCGCTGTTCCTGAGCCAGGCAGCAGCGCCTCACCTCCGGAAGTCCGGCGGATGCATCGTCAATATCGTCGATATTCATGCGGCGCGACCGCTAAGGAATCACGCAATTTACGGCATGGCAAAAGCCGGTCTCGCGATGCTGACTCGATCGCTGGCGCGCGATCTTGCGCCGGAGGTGCGCGTCAACGGTGTGTCCCCGGGGGCCATCCTGTGGCCGGAAAACGGTATGACGGAGCGGGTCAAGGACAATGTGCTGAATCAGATTCCGATGAAACGCGCCGGTGAACCCGACGACATCGCGGATTGCATACTTTACCTGGTCCGGGACGCGCGCTATGTCACGGGTCAGGTTATTGCCGTCGACGGTGGCCGTAGCGTCGGCTGGTAAAGTCCGCACAGCCGCCGAACGCGCTGTCCGCCACGGTCAAATCCCGCCCAATGTTCGGCGATTGTCCGGCCCGTTACGGGATGCCGTAACCCGGGCGCCAGCTCAGCCATCGGCTGCAATACAAACGCGTATTCGGTAATGTCAGCGCGTGGCACAGTGGCTGCAGGACCGTCGACAACCTGATCGCCATACAGCAGCAAATCCAGATCAAGCGTGCGGGATACAAATTTCCCGGGATTTAGCGCCCGACCGGCCATGATCTGTATTCGTTCGAGTTCGGCGACAATCCGGTCGAGGCTGCTGTTGGTTGAAAATCCGATCACCATATTCAGAAAATCGTCGCCCTGCAGCCCGACCGGCACTGTTTGATAGACAGACGATAACGCCAACTTACCAAAAACCTGCTCGAGCTCCCGGCACGCGAGGCGCAGATTTTCAACCGGGTCGATATTACTGCCGGCACCGATGTAGACATCCGGCAGGACCGTCGGTGCCATCGTTATCGATCCCCGCGCTCGATGACGATACCGACGTCTTTTGAACCCCGAACCGCCCACGGCTTGTGAACGGAAACCTTGACCCACGGCACGTCGAATTCTCCGGCGATGATCTCCGCGATGCCCTCGGCCATGGATTCGATGAGCTGGTACCTCGATTCGGCAACGAATTCCGTGACGCGTTTGGCTACGGCCCGGTAATCCAGGGTCGCTTCGATACTGTCACTGGCGGCCGCGCGCCTTATATCGGCAGCCATTTCAAGATCAATCCGGACGGTCTGGGGGACCTGACGCTCCCATTCCCATATGCCGACGATGGTTTCCACCCGCAGATCGGTGACAAAAATAATGTCCACTCAAATCTCCAGAAGATTCCAGCGCGCCCGCGCCTCGACAGTGTATGGGTAGTTGCTGTCCTGACGCATGGCCGCATTCCGTGCGCCGTGCTGCATTCTCATGAAACCGGCGAACGCGACCATCGCTCCATTGTCCGTACAAAATTCCGTTCGAGGATAGTAGACCCTGACCCCAACCGCTGCCAGCGCCTCGGCCAACCGCGTGCGCAGCAACCGATTCGCGCCAACCCCGCCAGCCACAACAAGCCGCTCATACCCGGTCTGTTTGATCGCCCGCAGTGACTTACCAACGAGCGTATCCACAACCGCCAACTGAAATGCATCGGCAAGATCGGCGCGCATCGGGCCGGTCATCGGACCCGCCGCTTCGATCTCTCTGACTTTGAGCATGACGGCCGTCTTGAGTCCGCTGAAACTAAAATCGAGTCCCGGCTTCTTCAACATCGGCCGGGGCAATTCGAAATGATCGCCGCAACCCTCTTCAGCCAGCGCCGCAAGCTCCGGTCCACCGGGGTAGGGCAACCCCAGTAATTTCGCCGTTTTATCGAATGCTTCCCCGGCGGCATCGTCGAGTGTCTGACCGAGAATGCCGTATTCGCCCAATCCCCGGACCTCCACCAGCATGGTGTGCCCGCCCGAAACCAGCAGTGCAATAAACGGAAATTCCGGTGGGTCATCTTCAAGCAGCGCGGCCAGCAAATGAGCTTCCATGTGGTGCACCGGAACAGCAGGAATACCCCAGGCCATGGCAAGACCCACGGCCGTGGTCGCACCGACGAGCAACGCACCGATCAGCCCCGGACCGGCCGTATAGGCGACCGCTGACAAAGTTGACGGCTGAATACCGGCGTCTGCCAGAGTACCCCGGATCAACGGCAGCAATTTGCGGATATGGTCTCTGGAAGCCAGTTCGGGAACCACGCCGCCAAATTCCGCGTGAATCCCGACCTGACTGAATATCCGGTGCCCGATCAGGCCGTTAACGGAATCGAAAACGGCGACGGCCGTCTCGTCGCAGCTCGTCTCAATACCCAGTACGGTGCTTTGCATTTGTATCGCTCTGACGCTAGAATTACTGATTAACCCGGCGGCTTAGCCGGTTTTTTTGGCCCGTATTTTTGCACGGGTTATTGCCCTCGGTCATCAGTGACCGTTAATTTTGCCACGGAAATACCACATTGCCCGCAGTTCGCATCAGAGACAATGAGCATTTTGACGCCGCCCTCCGGCGCTTCAAACGCGCCTGCGAAAAGGCTGGCATTCTAACTGAGCTGCGCCGCCGTGAGTATTACGAAAAACCGACTCAAGAACGCAAGCGCAAGAAGGCAGCTGCCGTAAAGCGCCAGCTCAAACGCAACTCCCGGGATACGACGCGGCGACGCCGCCTCTATTAGCCCCAGATCGAGGTCGGCGGTCCTAACACGTGGCTTCGCTGAATCCTCTCTCTTTGGTTCTTCTCAAGTGGCTGCCTTAAAAGAGTCCATCCAGGCGGACATGAAGACCGCACTTCGATCCGGCGAGAAAGAACGTCTCGCAGTTCTTAGAATGATCCTGGCGGCAATCCAGCGACGAGAGATCGACGAGCGCATCGAGCTCGACGACAGCAACGTACTCAAGATCATCGAGAAACTCGTCAAGCAGGGACAAGAATCCGCCCGGCAATTTGGTGAAGGCGGCAGAGATGACCTGGTTAAGCAAGAACTGGCGGAGGTGGAAGTACTCAAGACCTACATGCCGGAACCAATGGGCGATGCCGAACTCGATACGCTGATCGACGAGGCCATTAAGGCCACCGGCGCCGGGAGCGTTCGGGACATGGGCAAAGTCATGCAAGTGATCCGCGAGCAGGCACAAGGGCGCGCCGACATGGGCGTCATCGGCGGTCGCGTAAAATCAAAGTTGACCGGCTGATCTGGTAGACTCGCGATCAGGCCCCGAACTGGCGGCCAACAATACAAAGCGCTTACAACGTTAACTGGCTGGGTTTGGTGGCTGGGCGAATTCCTCAGGATTTTATTGACGATCTGGTCGAGCGAGCCGATATCGCGGACGTCATTGGGTCCCGCATTCAGCTAAAAAAGCAGGGCCGCGAATACAAAGCGCCGTGCCCTTTCCATTCTGAAAAAACGCCGTCGTTTACCGTCAGCGCACAAAAGGGCTTCTACCACTGCTTTGGCTGTGGGGCACACGGCACGGCGCTGGGATTCCTGATGGAATTCGATCGTCTGGAATTTCCGGAGGCCGTGGAAGAACTCGCCCAGATGCTGGGCCTTGAGGTTCCACGCGGCGAACAAACCGAAAACCGCACTGCCGTTACGCCGATCTTCGAAATGCTGACCGAGGCGGCCCGGTTATACCAGCAGGCCTTGAAGAAGCATTCGCCGGCAGCCGAATACCTGAAGTCGCGTGGACTCGATGGCTCGACGGTCAGGGACTACGGTATCGGCTATGCGCCGCCCGGCTGGGACTTTTTGCTGCAGCACTTCGACACCAAAGACGAAACCAGGCGCCATCTCAAATCGGCCGGACTGATTGCCGAGCGTGACCAGGGCGGTTTCTACGATCGTTTTCGTGATCGTATCGTGTTTCCGATCCGCGACAGCCGCGGACGGGTTATCGGCTTTGGCGGACGAATTATTGGCAATGAAGAGCCAAAATACCTGAATTCACCCGAAACTGCGGTGTTCCATAAAGGAAGGGAACTGTATGGTTTGTACGAGGCGCGTCGCGCAACACGCAAACTTAACCGGCTTCTGGTTGTCGAAGGTTATATGGACGTAGTGAGTCTCGCGCGCCATGGATTTCAGGATTCGGTGGCTACGCTGGGCACTGCAACGACGCCGGAACACCTGCGTCGTCTTTTTCGCGTAGCCCAGGACATCACCTTCTGTTTCGATGGTGACCGGGCCGGTCGTGATGCAGCCTGGCGGGCTCTGCAGACCAGCCTTCCGGAAATGCGGGAAGGACGCCAGGTTCGCTTCCTATTCCTGCCGGACGACGAAGACCCGGACTCAGTGGTTCGTGCCGAAGGTTCACAGGGCCTGAATGAGCGTCTGCAAAACACCGTACCGCTATCTGACTACCTGCTCCGCGAGCTCAAGGCTCAAACGGACACGGATTCTGTAGACGGCCGGGCCCGGCTTGCGGAACTGGCCCGCCCGATGCTCAAGAATATCCCCGACGGTTTTTACAAGACCCTGTTAACCGATCGACTCGCAACCGAGATTGGAATGGGGCGCGAGAAATTGACGGCCCTGCTGGGCGATGCGGAATCGGCCAGGCGGTCCACCGGACGACCGAGTCGGCTGCGGCGGCCTGCCGGGCGCCAGCCCACGCTGATCCGGCAAGCCATTCAAGTGATCCTGAACTATCCGTCGGTCCGGGCCCAAATAACTCCGCCGGAGCATTTGCCGAATGTCCGCCAGCGCGGCGCGGCGCTACTCGTTGAAATTCTGGAAATTGCAGCACAGAAGCCGAACATCAACCCGGCCGGCGTACTCGAGCGATTTCGCGACCGCCCGGAATATCCGCACCTGGTGTCATTACTGGCTGAGGAGTTCCTTATCGATATAGAGGTCGCAGGTTCGGTGCTCGACGACAATCTGCGTCGAATCATCAGCGAAGCGGAGCAGCACAGGTTCGCCGAGCTCGTCGAGGCAGCCAATGAGCGAAATCTAAATGCAGACGAAAAAGACGAATTACGACGCTTGAGTCAAATTGATTCCGATTCGACCGGATGAACGCACTATGAAAATTTTCTCAATGTCTTTCAACAGGTTGGATCGAAGCTCGGACGATTCCACGGGTCCGCCAAAGTCTGGATATCAATATTTATCTTTAGTATAATTGATCGTTTATTTTAGGTGCAATGAGGTCAAACGGGTGAAATCAAAGGTGACAAAGAAAACGAAGGTGACAAAGAAAACGGCAAAATCACCGATCGCTGTTGTCAAGGCCAGCAGCGAACAACAACAGTCGCAATTGAAGATGCTGATCGCCCGCGGCAAAGAGCAGGGCTACCTGACCTATGCGGAGGTCAATGACCACCTCCCCAACGACATCGTCGATCCGGAGCAGATCGAAGATATCGTCAACATGATCAATGATATGGGCATTACGGTGCACGAGAAGGCGCCGGATGCCGAGTCACTCGTGCTGTCGGACGCCGCGGTCAACGACGATGAAGCCGTCGAGGAAGCCGCGGCAGCGCTGGCCACGGTCGACAGCGAATTCGGACGCACCACTGACCCGGTGCGCATGTATATGCGGGAAATGGGTACGGTCGAGTTGCTGACCCGCGAGGGTGAAATCCGTATCGCCAAGCGCATCGAGCAAGGCCTCAATCAGGTCAAGAGTGCACTGGCCTATTTTCCGCCGACCATCGAAACGATCATCGTGGCATACGAGCCAGTACAAGCCAATGCAGCCCGCCTGCATGATGTTGTCGTCGGGTTTATCGACCCCAACGAACCCGAAGAGGTCATCCCGGCCAGCGCCAAACCGAAAGAAGAAACCGACGAAGAGGAAGACACAGGGCCCGATCCGGCGGAGGTCGAAAAACGATTCAAGGCTATTTTCCGACGCCACAAGCGCATCCTGACCGCGATTGAAACGGATGGTGGCACTGCGAATCCGAAGACCCAGCGCTCGCGCGACAAAATGACGGCGGAACTGATGGAAATCAAGCTTTCACCGAAGTTGTTTGAGTCACTGTGCGCACATTTGCGGGTCACCGTCTCCGGGATTCGAACCCGGGAACGGGAGCTTATGAGTCTGTGCGTCAAGCAGGCCGGTATGCCACGCAAAGACTTTTTGGCCAGTTTTCCAAAAAACGAGACCAACCTGAAGTGGATTGACAAGCACATCCGCTCCAAACGCAAGCACTCGTCTGCATTGGCAAAAATGAAAGTCGAGATTCTGCGCGCTCAGCGCAAACTTCTTATGCTCGAAATGATGACCCATCTGACGATAGTCGAGATCAAGGAAATCAGCCGGCGGATGTCGATCGGGGAAGCAAAAGCCCGGCGGGCGAAAAAGGAAATGGTCGAAGCCAACTTGCGTCTCGTCATTTCAATTGCAAAAAAATACACCAACCGTGGCCTGCAATTTCTGGACCTGATCCAGGAAGGCAACATCGGCCTGATGAAGGCCGTCGACAAATTCGAATACCGCCGTGGCTACAAGTTTTCCACCTACGCAACGTGGTGGATACGCCAGGCGATCACACGCTCCATCGCAGATCAGGCAAGGACCATACGGATCCCGGTGCATATGATCGAGACGATTAACAAGCTGAATCGCATATCGCGAACAATGTTGCAGGAAATGGGTCGAGAACCGGTACCGGAAGAACTCGCCGAACGTATGGAAATGCCCGAGGAAAAAGTCCGCAAGGTACTCAAGATTGCGAAAGAGCCTATTTCTACAGAGACGCCCATCGGCGACGATGAAGATTCACATCTCGGAGATTTCATTGAAGATCCTGTCGTTGCCTCGCCCGTTGATTCGGCCACCAACTCGGGCCTCAAGGAAACTACCGGGGACGTGCTCGCGGGCCTGACACCACGCGAAGCCAAGGTGCTGCGCATGCGGTTCGGCATCGACATGAACACCGACCATACGCTCGAAGAGGTCGGCAAGCAGTTCGATGTCACTCGCGAGCGTATCCGGCAGATCGAGGCCAAGGCACTGCGAAAGCTCCGTCATCCGTCCCGCAGCGATCAGTTACGAAGCTTTCTGCTCGAAGAGTAAGAGATCAAATCACGGCCGAAGTGTTTGTTCCCACCTCGGGATACAGTTCGTCCAGTGGCCGGGACCTGCCGTCTGATTGCACGACGCGGCAGTGAAATCGCCGCAAACGACGCGGCTCAGTGACTCCGCAGGAATGCGCGATCGTACTGACCTCCTTCTCGATCTTCTGCTGATAGCGCATCACTCTGTACGCTTTATCTTCGGGAACCAGGCCTCTTTGCAATCGCTTGTCATGCGTCGTGACGCCGGTCGGACAGGTATTTCGGTTGCATCTCATGGACTGTATGCAGCCCAACGCGAACATGAAGCCTCGCGCCGACGCGATGAAGTCAGCCCCTACGCACAGGGCAGCGGCAACCTGACCTGGGTTGATCATCTTGCCGCTCGCGATGACCCTGACGCGATCTCGCATTGCCGATTTCTTCAGAATGTCGACGACCAGCGGCAGGCTCTCGCGAATCGGCAGGCCGACATTGTCGATAAGCGGCTTCGGCGCCGCACCCGAACCGCCGTCACCGGAATCCACGGTAATGAAATCCGGTCCGGCATCTTCCCCGCGAGCTCGCGCCTTTTGAAATAATTCTTCGAGCCATCCATAAGCGCCGACAACCGTTTTGAATCCAACCGGCTTTCCGGTGAGATCACGAACCCGGTCAATGAAATCCAGCAGATCATCGACGCTATCGATCTCCCGATGACGGTTCGGACTGATCGAATCCTCCCAGGCTGGAATTCCGCGAATCCTCGCAATTTCCTCGGTCACTTTTGCGCCGGGCAGGATACCGCCCTTGCCCGGCTTCGCGCCCTGGCTGAGCTTGATCTCGAACATCCGAACCTGCTCGTGCCCGGCGACCTCTCTGAGCTTGGACTCGTCGAGCCCACCGTCCGCATTGCGCACACCGTATTTCGCCGTACCGATCTGAAAAACGATATCCGCGCCCCCTTCAAGATGATATGCAGACAACCCCCCTTCCCCGGTGTTAAGCCAGCACCCCGGCCATTTTTGCGCCGCTCGACAAAGCCAGAACCGCGGGTTTCGAAATTGCACCAAAACTCATGGCGGAGATATGAAATATGCGGTCGGTGGTATACGGGATACGTGCTATCAGGCCCTATTGTGCACGGCGATGTGATTACGGCATCCTCTTCCAGGGTCGGCCAGGCGCAGTTGACAAAAATATTCGTCCCGACGCGAGTCAGGTCCCGTGTGGAACCAAACGCCACCGTGGTATCGATGCCCTTCGCCGCCTGATAGGCCCACGATCGCTCCGACCGATTAAATGGCATTTCCTCCCGGTCCATCGCAAAGAAGTATTGACGAAAAAACTCACCCAGGTTCTCGAAAAAATATCGGAACCGGCCGATCACAGGAAAGTTGCGGCGGATCGCATGGCTCGTCTGGGTAACATCTATAAAGTACAGAATCACGACAATCAGAACCCCGGCCATGATGCCGAGCACGATGACGTACTGGAGAAGATCCAGAATCCAACTCACGAAATCCATTGTAGATTCTCCTTATTCGAGATTCTTTTAGCTTCTATTTAACATGCGGTCCATCTAAATGCACAATCAGTTATGCCCGATCGGCAACCCCGGCCTACACCTGACACTCGATATTGGGTAAAGTCATCGCCTGGTTAGAGCGCCACTCAATGCCATTACGGAACCTCGTGAACGTCACAGTCATCACAGCGATCATCACGCTGGTGCTGGCTGGCTGTGGCGCTGGGACCGCGCCAGAAATTGCCGGGACACCTGAATCGATCGCAAAGCAGGTGGCCGCAGATTTCCTGTCAATCCCGGCAACCGACGTCAGTTTAGTCTCGATTACGCCTCAGGAGTTCAACGACTCCAGCCTCGATTGCCCCGAACCGGGCATGTCTTACCTGCAGGTTCTGACGGCAGGTCATCGAGTAATTGTCGAAGCAGACGGCCGGCGTTTCGATGTGCGTATCTCGGGAAGTCATGGCCGGATTTGCCGGCGCAACAAGGTGCAACCGCCCGGCTCCAGCGCCCCGCCGCGGTCGGATGTCGCCACACTGATTGATCTGGCCCGGCAGGATCTTGCCCGGCATCTTGCGACTGAGGCGCCGGATATCCAGGTCCTGGAGATAAAGCCGGTCAATGCTCGGGAGGTCGTAAAAGACTGCTCGCTCGACTGCGGTGATTCATTGAAACAATGTGGATATATGATCGCGCTAATGCATGATGGCCGGCGCTACGACTATCACGCGGATCGGGAGAATGTCGCGCCCTGCCCTCCGATCCTGAAGATGTGACCGTCGGTTCTTTCAGCGCCCGCGGCGGTGCTCGCGCCAGTGACGCACGGTAATTTTTCGCCAGGCTTTTCGCACGGGGGCCGCCAATCTTTCCAACGTCGTCAACCGGAAATACGGCGCATCTTCATCCGAGACCTTATCATAGCGACCGAGGTACTTGTGCTTTATCCACGCATTGAGATCGATCTGACAGGCTTGCCTGAATAACCAGTGATTCAAAATTCCCTTTTCCTTGCGCATGACTGCTGAACCAAAATCAACCAACCAGGGTTCGCCCGCTGGCGTTACCAGAATGTTATCTTTTCGCTTCAGATCCGCGTGAGCAACCCCCGCCCGGTGTGTTGCCAACAGAATATCCAGCAATGCGGAAAAAAAAGCGTCCCGATCCGGCAATTCATCTTTAGACAGGCGCAATGAGTGGCCGTCGACAAACTCCAATAGCAATTTATGGCCATCTTTCAGGCCATAACACTTCGGAATACCGCGCACGCCGTCGAGGCGTCGATAAACTTCGTACTCGCGACGAATCATTGTTCGCCTAAGCGACCTGATAACGGGCAAACCCATCGCTTCCTTGACGATCATATAATTCGACTCGGGCAAGAATTGTGAACCCGAATCCTTCGCATCGAACTGCAGGGTGTCGGCCCGAACTTTATAAACAACGCCCTGATAGCCGCTGCTGATAAGTGCGCCGCCATGATCTGGCCTGGCCATCGTCGCCTACCGTTTCCGCAGCGTTAACCGAAACGCCAACCGATAATAAAAAGGCATACCAGCGTATAAACAACGATCACCGGTTCATAGTTTTGCTTGAGACTGGTCTGAAAAGACCACTGCTCTCCACGGCGCATACGAATACTGTTTGGAATAACCGCGGGAACCGTTTGACTCCAATCTTCCCAATCGGACCCGAACAGGTTGTGAAGCTTCCGATCTTCATAATCGATCGCCGGAGGATAATAAAACCACCAGAAAAGGGCCGACACGATCAGCGCCCACCATTGCCCGCTCGCAAATGTAAACCCAATGATCATCAGCATATTACCGGTATACAGCGGATGCCGAACCAGGGAATAAGCCCCATCCGTGGCCAACTGTTTGTTCTTTACAATGAAACCCGACGCGTACAACCTGACCAGCATACCGACAAGCGCGATGGTCCCGCCGATCAAAAAACCGCCCGGCCGCGGATCCGACAACAGCGCATAGACCGGCATCAGCAATATGCCAATCGCCTGACGAAAAAACTCGCTGTATCGCATCTCCCTGACGATCTGTGGGAGACCCTTTAGCGGGGGCAAATCATCTGTTCGTGAACTCATGATTTCAAACGTGTATATCGATGAAAGAGAAACGCCGCGCGAGGCGAAATTAGCAGCAACCAATGGCAAAGTATACCTACAGGAGAACGCCCGATACTGCTAAAATCCAGCCGCCGGAAGCTCATCGCGTGGGCCTGTAGCTCAGTTGGTTAGAGCAGTGGACTCATAATCCATTGGTCGTAGGTTCAAGTCCTACCGGGCCCACCATATTTTTCAAAGACATAGGCCGATAAGAAATTCGCCGCAGAACGGCTATTCCCACAGCCCGATAAATTTATTTGTTGCGTCGTACTGCTACCAATAAATCACTAATAGATTCGGGAGCATGTACACGCCTGTTTTCTTGTTTCAGATTCTTAACTCCCCATTCATTATTTCCACGATCAAATCTGGCGAATACGCCCACCTGCAAAACTCAGTCCACTACCCTATCTTTGTCGTCGTCTCCTGCCTCGGCGAAGAAGGCATTTGCCTCTGCGCCATGTCGCAGGCGAAATGCAACACAGAGATCAATCCTCTCCAATGCTCGGGCCAGATTGCGCTGACTGCCCGGATACTGATCGATACGACCGTCAAACAGCGCGGCCAGGTTGGCGGCATCGCCTGCGGAACACAGCCAGCGCCCGAATGTGTACGGCGCGTTTCTCCCGATGCGCTCGCCGCCCATGGCAAGAATTTCGTCAATATTCCGCTGAACCCATGGCCAATTCATATTTTTCGCACCGGGGTTCAGCAATGAGGCCAGCCAGGTATCAAGTTCATTCAATCGCACACCGGACCCTAACGCAAATCCTCGCACTGTATCCAACTGCGCCGGATCATCTGCAAATGCAGTCGCGGCGATTACGGCCTGACGAAACCGCGCGTCAGGGCTCGACCTGAACCGGTCGATTAAAAAGGCGATAAATTTCTCATCGCCTTCCTGTACCGCCACGATCAATGCGGGCCTGAGCAGATCCGGGTCCAGCGCATTGATATCCGGACCTTCGTCCTGCAGATAACCGAGGTAGCGATGCGCCGAGGCCACCAATTTCTCGCGCAACTCGGCGACTCCGAGATCAACCGCAAGAAACGGAATCAGTCGATTACGCAGAACAGCCGCCTCCGCGCTTACGACCGCAGGGCTGCCGCGGTCCAGCCGCGGCAAATATAAGTCTGCGGCGTAGGCACGTGCGGCCGGCCGCAGATTCGGATCGATGACTTCATTGAACAGGTGGCGATAAGTCGCCAATGGTTCGACCGCAACGCGCCAGTCCGGATCCCGCGATATCATCGGGAGGGTATTCAGAAAAGCAGTCATCGTGAATGAGCCGTTCGAGACACCTGCGATCAAACTGTCTACAAACGATAACCGTTCACCACCGGTCAACTTCGTCTGAAAGACTTCACGCAATGATGTGAATTCGTCCGGCTCCATGCGCCAGCGGAAGTAACCCGCACCGTCGGCATTCGGCATCAGCCAATCGGGACATCGTTCGCCTTCAATCGGAAACGACTGCGTTTTGTCGCTCAGCAGAATACATTGCCCGGCGGGCGCAGCCTCGGAGGCGTCTGTCATCCCGTAGATGAAACATATCGGAACGTTCCATACCTGATCCGTATCACCGTCCGAGCCGATCGGCAAGTATCGTTCCTGCGAAATCAAAATCCGCGCAGACCGGTCGGCGCCGGATTTTCCGAAGCATTGTTTCCCGACCGTCAGGTATGGGACCCCCGGCTGAAACAGAAAACTCTCGAAAATCGCTTCTACAGAAACCCGGTCACCGACCGCCTGCTGTAGTGAATCCATCAGGTCATAAACCGACGCGGTCCCAAAAGCATGACGTCGCATATGCTCGCGCAGGCCTGCCTGAAACGCCTGTTCGCCGAGATACTTTTCGAGCATCTCCAGGACACCGGCCCCTTTCGCATACGTAATCGCATCGAAGGCGTTTTTAATATCTGCCGTGGTATTAACGGGCTGCCGGACCTGCCTGGCCGAAACGAGACTGTCCTCGCGCATTGCATGAATGGCCCGCACCTGGGTTTCCCGGTCGAACCGGTACTGAGGATCCCAATCATGCGCAATGCGCGCCTGAATCCAGCTGGCGAAGGCCTCGTTAAGCCAGATGTCATCCCACCATGGCATCGTGACCAGATTGCCGAACCATTGATGCGCGAGTTCGTGGGTATGAATGACTGCAAAGCGCCGAATCTGATCCACCGTCGGTTGATCATCGTACAGAATTCTCGGTTCACGATAGGCAATCAGTCCCGCGTTCTCCATCGCGCCGGCAGCGAAATCGGGAACGGCAACGATATCCAGCTTGTCATAGGGATAAGCCGTTCCGAAATACTCCTCTAACGCCAGCACGATCGACGCAGTATTCTGGAGCGCAAAGCCGATTCGGCCACCCTGGCCACTCACCGTCAAGCCTCTTAACGGCAAGGGCTCGGCGCGGTAGGGTGATGATGGCACCGACCTCCATTCCACGACATCGAGCGGACCCACGGCGAAAGCGATCAGGTAAGTTGGCAATGGTTGAGTGGGTGCATAGCTGATGCGCTGCATCCCACGCCGCAATTTCTGCTTCTTGACGACCGAGGTATTGCTGAAAGCACGATAGTCACGACGCGTCGTGATCGAAATTTCAAATGGTGTTTTAAATGCCGGCTCATCGAAAGCTGGAAAAACCTTACGCGCGGCAATGCTCTCCAGCTGAGAGAAAGCGTAATCATTCTCGCCGACGGTCACTTTATACAAGCCGTTCAGCGATTCGCCAAACGGCGCCTTGTAATCGAAACTCAGTGTAGCGCGTTGCGGTGACAGTGGTTGCCCGAGGACGAGCCGTGCCATGCCGTCCGGGGTGACTTGTTCATATTTCGCGACATAGGTTTCACCGCTGCGGGTCAGAACTACCGACTTTTCAACATCGAGTGCCCGGCCATGAAGCCAGATCTCTTCGATCGACTCGGTAATGATGACGTCGATCTCGACATGACCAGAAAACCCGGCTTCATCCGGAATGATAGTCAGGTCGAGTCGGTAGGACTCCGGTATTACCGTCGGCGGGAGTCGAAAAGGTGGATCGACATCCGCACCGGCACTGTTGTGCACAAACAATATTGTGGCAATGACCGGCCAAAAGTAGTGATTCACTGCTCGCAACCTCTCTCAATTTCAGGTTTTCCAGATGTTAATTCAAACACGAAAACCGGACCCAAGTCGCATTTGTAGCGGGCGTCAACGACTACTCTTTTAGACTTCGCTAGAAGTGGGCCGCCCCAGCTATTCCCCACATTATGAATGATCTGCTGTCATACGTTGGCCACTCGACCCACTTTGGCCTCAACTGGCCGGCCTGGATCGCCACAGCTGGCTTTGGGCTATTTTGCCTTTTCGGTCTTTACGCGGTGGTTCTTCTGTTTGCCGGGGAGCGGCTGCCGATGTGGGCGCGGTTTATTCAGCTGCCCACGTTACGTGCCCGCATGATATTGGGATTCGTACTGGCCGGAACCCTGCCGGCGATTTCTCTGGCCCTTGTGATGTCGGAACGCGCGACTGACGGGCGGCTCGAACGGGGCGCATTGATACTGACATCGCAGGCACGAAATATCGCTGCATTCGCTGACTATTTTCTGCGACGCTCGGCCACCAGCCTCGCATCACTTGAACAACAAGTGGCGCTTGGGGCGGATGACAATTCTGAGCCGATCGCCGATCGCCTGGAGCGTTACCATCGCGGGATACCTGGATGGGATATGCTGATCGTGGCCGATCTCAACGGCGCGGTCGTCGCTACAACCAGGTTCATCGATCAACAGGCACACATCGTCCCGAATCCGCTGGAGTCAGTCGACGATCGGACCTACTTTCAGGGGCCACTGAATAGCGGGCAAGCCTATTTCTCGGATTTGATCAGTGACCCGGCGCTCGGCTCGGAAGCGCTGGCGCTGGTCAGCGTTCCGGTCAACGATCGCGACGGTGTGCCGTGGGGCATTTTGATCGGCGCTTTCCAGACCGACAGATTTTTCGGGCGCGAACGCAGCCTGGCCGGGCACAGCGGCATTCATTCAGTCATCCTTGATCGAAACGGACGGACAATTTTCGCGACCGAGGGCGCCGGATTCCAAACCTTCGACGATCTGACCCGGACAAATTTGTACCGGGTGAACCATCCGGCTGACGGCGAAATCTTCAATTTCGAACAAAGCGACGGCGACCGCCCGCATCAGCGGTATCTGGCAACCCACTACGACCTTAAAAGTGGCTGGCAGGTTTTTCTGTTTCGTTCACTCGAAGAGATCGAGGGCGCTTTACTCGATGAATACGGCGTCGCACTGGCCTGGCTGATCGCGACCTTGATAATCGCCATCTGCCTCGCGCTCGCACTCGTTAAAAGTGTGTCGGGCCCGCTGGAAGCACTGGATCAGTCCGTTCGGAATTTTCAGCTGGATGTGGCCCAGGGCCGCCCTGCTCCTCCGGCCAATGCGCCGCGGGAAGTGTCGGCCATTTTCGAACACCTGGGCTCACTTGAAAAGCGACTGCGAGTGACCTACAGAAAACTTCGCAAAGCAGTGAAGCAAGGTGAGAAGCTTAGAAGTGAGCTGATACATGTTCTTTCAAATCGAGAGAAAGAAATCGAGAAACGCACCGATGAATTGCAGGAAGCCAACGAAACCCTGCATCGCCTGAGCCGCGAGGACAGCCTGACCGGTCTGGCCAATCGGCGCTGGTTCGCTGAGTTCCTGGCCAGAACCTGGAAGGGAGCGATGCGCCACAAGCAGGCAATTTGCATCCTGATCATCGACATCGATGATTTTAAGGCTTTCAATGATAACTACGGACATCAGAAAGGCGACAGTTGCCTGAAGATCGTATCTGAATCCATCCGCCGCACGGTGGGACGAGCCTCCGACCTGGTATCGCGCTATGGCGGCGAGGAGTTCGTCGTCGTGCTGGGCGACACGTCTCTGGACGGGGGCTTGAAAATCGCGGAAGACATTCGCGCTGCCGTAGAAGCGCTCGGCGTACCGCACAAGGGTTCGAAAAACCATCGTGTCGTAACCGTCAGCATCGGCGTCACATCAACACTGCCGGCAGACGATATCCAGCCTGAAACGGTCCTGGTCGCGGCCGACCGCGCAATGTACATCGCCAAAAACGATGGCAAAAACCGGGTCGCTTATTCGACCGCCGCCGGAACCGGCGTGTTTCAGGCCCTGTGCCTCCCCAATGGCGCTGAAACCCGCCTGTCATAGGCGAAAGCGGTGCCAGTTTCATCCATTCAGGTGATAGCAAAATCAGACCGGAAATAACATAATCGACCATCTCTGGATCATTCCAGGCCTTATTGAAGGCAATGGACCCAACCTCAAAACTAAAACAAGGGTTTCGACTGGGCGAATGGGAAGTCAGACCGGCGGAAGGTTTGTTGGTCGGGCTCCAGGGCCGCCGTCATCTGCAACCGAAGTGCATAGACGTTCTGATGTGCCTGGCCGAGCAAGCGGGTCAGGTTGTTACACGGGACGACATCCTGCGCGAGATCTGGGGCACGCGTGCGGTCACGGATGAGCCGTTGACCCGATGCATTGGCGATCTGCGCCGGGAGTTGGGCGATACGCGCGAGGAGCCGCGGTACGTTCAGACCATACCCAAGCGCGGCTATCGACTGATCGCGAAAATAACCCCGATCAACAGAGCGGAACCCGAACCTTCAGCCGACCCGCAGACTGACGTCGTTCGCCGGACGGGTTTTCCGTCAATCCTTTCGGCGGCTGCGATTATTGCCGGCGTCGCCGCATTCGGGGCGTTCATCGCAATATTCGTGACTGCGCAAAACGATAACGTCGCCGAATCCGTGCCACTGATCGCCGACAGTTCCATCGCGGTATTGCCGTTCGAGGACATGAGTTCCGATCCCAACAGTGCCTGGCTGGGCCGGGGCATTGCCGAAGATCTGCTCAATCTCCTGACCCGGATCAAGGGAATGGATGTCGCGTCACGCACGTCTTCATTTCAGCCCAAGCTACAAACGATGGACGTGCGCGACATCGGCGCAATACTCAATGTCCATTACATTCTGGAAGGCAGCGTCCGGCGCAGTGATGACCGCATAAAAATCGCGGCCCAGCTCATCGACTCCGGCACGGGTTATCACGTCTGGTCCAAAGTCTATGACCGCACCGCTGCGGATGTATTTACGATCCAGGGGGAAATCGCCGAGCGGGTCATCAAATCTCTGCAGCACACCACGCCGATTGGCCTGAGCCTCGGAGACTATACCCAGGCGACAAGCAGCATCGAGGCTTACGACTATTACCTGCAGGCGCGAAGTATTCTGAGAGGACCATCGAGCGAAATCGCGCGCCAGAATGCACAGCGGTTTTTCGAGCGCGCACTCGAATTCGACCCGGAGTTCGGCGAGGCCTATGCGGGACTGTGCACAATTCACCTCATAAACTTTGCCCATCATCAGGCGCCCGATGCCTTACCCGCCGCCCAGGCCGCCTGTGATTCCGCGACGCTCTATGCGCCCGACTCTCCGCGCACCCGGACGGCCCTGGCGACTCTGTATCAGTTGACTGGCGAGACCGATCGAGCACTCGATGAATTCGCGTGGGTGGTCCAGCGCTACCCGGCGGACGCCGATGCGCGCATTGGCATCGCGATTACCTACGCGGATCTTCACGACATGCCCGCCGCCGAACAGGCCTTTATCGAGGCTATTGAAATCAACCCGGATGACCCGGACGCCTACTCGGCTTACGGCCTGTTTCTATGGTCGAATGGCCGGGCCGATGAGGCGATACCGATGCACCGCCGGGCCATCGACCTGGAACCGGGGAATGCGGAAGCCTACAACAATATCGGCGCCGCCTACGTCGTACACGGTGACTTCGAGCAGGCGGCGGCCGCTTATCGCGAGGCCCTGTCCAGGCAGGCGTCGTCACTGACCTACTCGAATATCGGCACGAACTATTACTACCTCGGCCGGTATGAGGATGCGGCCATCATGTACCGGGAGGCGATCAGTATGGCGCCCAAGGATTTTACGCTTTGGGGTAACCTCGCCGACGCCCTCGCGCAAATTCCCGGGCGCGAATCCGACACCCTGGACGCCTACCGGCAGGCCCGCGTCCTCGCGGAGCAGGAACTCTCTGTCAACTCCGCGCTCAACTATGTCCTTACACCACTGGCCCACTATTGTGCGCGCCTCGGCGATTATGACTGTGCGAGAGACAGAATCGCGCAGGGTCTGGATGCCAAAACGACCGAATTCTATACGCACTACTACGCCGCACTCGTCCGGTTGCAACTGGACGACAATCAGCAGGCGATCGTCGAAATCATGCGGGCCGTGGAACTCGGATTCCCGCTCGAGATGCTGGAAGCTGACCCGATGCTCGCGCCGGTTCGGGACCATCAGCAGCTGGCTGCTTTTATCCAGGGAGGAAAGACGGCGCGAAAATAATCTGCTTCAGAAACCAAGAAAAACAGGGGAATAAAAATGAAGAAAAACTATTGGATCATCCAGACCGGAATATGCTTCGCGGCGCTGATCGCGCTGACGTCGTGTGCGACGACGGCCAAGTACCAGCCGCGAAACCATCAGATTGAGGTGTTCCTGATCGGCGACAAGGTCGCGATCAGTCAGCACAATATGATCAAGCTGGTCAAAGGCACCGATAGCCTGCAATGGAAAGTGCGGCCCGGCATCCCACTCAAAAATATAGATATCAGATTTGTAGAACAGAAACTTGTGGGCGGAGAACTGGATTGTAAATCGACGACTTCGGGGGACCCCTGCCAAAACACTTTAGACAAATTCAAGCCCGTCATCACCTGCGCTATAAAGCCGGATGTAGCTCCCGATCCCGGCGATCCCGAAGATTATTACGACTATTGCTACGCGATCGACGGCTACGGCAACGACGGCAAGGTCTTTGACCCCCTGGATCCGATCGTACGGGGAGGCCGCTACTGACCGGGTCCGCTCGACAGGTCTCGTAGCGGGCGTTCCAATCCGTGGGTTGGAACGCCCGCCACGTACCGGATCACTCGCAAGGCTGTCATGCCTCCTTATATGGGTTAAATAGTCTATAAATAACGTCTCCCATAGAAAACGAGGTTTTTGTATACACAATCAGCGGCATTTGCTCAGTTAGTCAGCCAGCCGATCGGCCAATATTTCTCCTGAGCCCGGATAACCGGGGAGACAGTTACCCGAACAGGAGAAGTGTCATGTTGCAGAAAATCTATGAAATCGCGATCCAGTGTTCCGTTTACCTCTTGGTCACTCTGGTCTACCTGTATTGCCTGTCTGATTTAGGCGTCGTGATGGCTTAAATTCGCGCACGCCACCGGCCCCTGGCGATCGGCACCTTAGCTGGGATGCGCGAGCTAGCACGCATCCCGGCTGCAGGCGGCCCAACCTCTAATCTGAGAACTAGGCCAACGAAATTAACGGGCAGGTCGCCTAGTTTTACATTCGATTACCAGTAGCGAATACCAGATTATGTCAATTTCATATATCGTGTCCGCCCTTATCGCCTGTGGGTTCACGTGTGTCGTCGGTGCATTCGGTATGCGTGTCTATTTCGTGCGTAATCGGGAAATCGCCGATCGGGAGGATCCTCGGGACACGCAGATTCGTGATTTGCAAGCCACACTGCAGGTCACGCGAAAAGACGCGGTCGAGAGAAAAACCACTTCCGAAGATGCATCCAAACACCTGGAATTTGCTCATGACCGGATCAACGAGCTGCTCCACAGCGGCAAGGAAACGACCGAAAAGCTCGAGTCCTGCAAAGAACTCCTGAGAACAAAAATTACTGAAAGAGAGCAGCTGCACGACAAATTTGTCGCGGCAGAACGAGAAGTAAACACGCTCAAAGACCGACTCGAAGACGTCGAACTCGAGCTCAGCATGACGAATGAATCCGGCAACATGCTTGATTCTGGCACGGCACAGGCAACCGGTGAACATCGGGCAGTCGTCATGACGAATACGGAGAGAAAGGCGCTCGAGGAAAGGCTCGCAGCGGCACAGGCCGAGCTGGCCACAATGGCCGATAAACTGTCCAGTGCCGAAAACGAGGCTGTCACTCTCAGAAACCAGCTGCGGGAAACACCGGAGAATCCGGTTGCATCCGGCGAATCTCCGCCAATGTCAGGTGACGAGCGCAAGGAATTTGAAGAGAAACTTTCTGCCACACAAGACCGGGTATTCGTGGCTGAAGGCAAACTTGCCGCCATTCAGAAAGAATCGGATGAGAAACTTGCTGCCGCTCAACAGAGACTTGTTGCCGTCGAGAGGGACAGCCAAGAGCAGGTTATTGCCGCTCAGGAAAGCGTCTCAGTGGCGGAAGCTAAACTCGCGGACGCGCATGAAAGGGCCTCGGCGGCGGAGAGCAAGCTGATAACCGCACAGGAAAGAATCTCAGCGGCGGAAACTAAACTCTCCGCTGCACAAGACAGGATTTCAGCAACCGAGGGTAAACTGTCCACCGTCGAGGAAAGAATATCGGCTGCCGAGGGCAAACTGTCAGCCGCCGAGAGAGAAGGTGAAGACCGGCTCGCCTCCGCGCGGGAAAAATTAATCGCCGCCGAAAAGTTAGCGGAAGAAAGGATCGCCGCCGCCCAAAATAAGCTTTTTGCCGTCGAGAAAGCCGCACAGGACAAGCTGGCTGCCGCCGAGGTCCGGCTCTCGACTGCCGAGAGGGCCGCCGAAGACCAGATCGCAGCCGCACAGGAAAAGATTTTCACCGCCGAATCCGATGCGAACGCGCGACTCGAAGCCGCACGGGAAGAGGTGGATACACTGATGAGCCGGTTGCAAGACGTCGAGCAAAAACTCAGCGATGCCGAAGACAGCCGATCGAATTCATTGCGGAGGCGCAGGAAGACAATACCAATACTTCCCCATCCGGCGACGACCCGTCCGGCGAAATGTATGCCTCATCGGTAGAAGACGGAAGCCCGTCGCTGATCCAATGCCTCAATGAAGAACTGGATCGATGGAAGCGCCATTGTCACGTACTTGGCGATGAACTCAAGCAGCAACGCGAACAGTTTGAAGAGGAACTCACCGAACATGAAGCTGGTCAGCAAACTATCGATGAGCCCACCGTCAACACCGTATTTGAAGAATCGCAGTTTGATGAACAGGCCTCTGAAGAGCCGGTAACAGATCAATCGCCGGCGGAACCTGACGCAGGGCATCTTGCTGACGATGTTGATCCTGTCGAAGAGGATCTGGCGGCGCCGGATTCTGACGCTGGACGTTTGGCAGAACCGGAAGCAACGTTGTGGTCATCCCCAGGATCATCGGGGGACACCAACGGCAATAGCGATGATGACCCGGATGAATTAACGGACATCCGCGGCATCGGCAAAGTCATCGCCGGCAAGCTCCACGAACTCGGTATCTATCGCTACGAACAACTGGCCTCACTGAACGACGATGACTTCGATCGCGTTCATGGCCTGATTCCGGATTTTGAACGCCGGATGCGACGCGACGACTGGATGGAACAGGCCAGAGACCTGCATTCCAGTAAATACAGCGAGCAAATCTAAAACTCACATCCGGTCCCCGGACGATTCTTACCTGATGCATGGAGCCCCACCGGGCGTCTGACGGTACGTGTGTGGGCGTGCGACTCAGTCGACGACACTGGCAGGGAACCGCGTAAGCTGACGTACGTCTCGCCGTTCGGTAACGTGCTAAACGTGGCCCGCAAACTCGGTCAGCGCGATCTTACCGAACAGGAAACCCACAATGTCTGGACGACCCCTCGCTTCAGACGCTTGGCGGAATCCCTCGGCATTGATTTGCAAATTTCCGAATGGGGCGATGACCGAATCATCACGAGTAGCTTACCTGAGATCTAGCTGGACGAATAAAATTACCGACAAGACAAAGGCCTCCCGGAAGGGAGGCCTTTGAACCCGTACGCGGAGCCGACGCTTCGTGGCATTTGGGCCGCAGCCCAGATTCCTGGTCCCGACCGTAAGACGCCACGCCAATCCCATACATAGGCGATTCTAATCTTAGTCCCTCACCGGCGTATTCTCGTTGACCGGAATCACAGCAATTGGGCTGATCGACTTTTTATGTAAGATCGCAAAGCCGCCAGTGGGGACCATTCATGCATTAGATGGAGAAGGCGGCTGTGGATGCCAGCCTTGAGACGGTCACGTTAAGAATCTTTTCGCTCCTCACGACCGAGTATGATATGGACAATGATTTTATCGATCGCATTAAGGGCGACGGCTGACCGTAGCCAGAAGATTTCCACCCTACCGATCGTCCTGCTGTTCGCAGTGACATGGCTGTATGGTGGCTGTATGTCTTCAGGATCGAATCAAAGCCTTGACCGCCTTATCGGCATCGAATGGCTGGCCCTTGATATCGACGGAACGCCCGTCAAAAATAAAACCGAGTCCACAATCAGTTTCGAAGATGCTACCCGTGTCACCGGCAGTGGTGGATGCAACCGGTTTTTCGGCACCGCGAAGCTGAGCGGTGAAACACTGGAGGTGGGACCACTCGGGACGACGAGGATGGCGTGCCCCGAAACGATCATGAATCAGGAAAATCGATTCCTGAAAGCGCTGGAATCTGTGCGCCGCTATCGGGTGGACGATGCGACGGGTCTGTTATATCTCTCCAATGAACAGGGTAAGCCGATATTACGCTTCCGCCAGAACAAATCTGGCATTTCGCATTAACTCCGGCGGAATCCGATGACGGATCTTTTCATGTAACTCGGGGAGCTTCGACCAGTGCAGGCCCTGCCGGTAGTGATGAGCGGTATGGTATCCAAGATTACCCGTCAACAGGTTAAAGAGTCGGTTGGCGTTGTTGTATGAGGCCTGAAACGCATCATCGGTATCCAGGCCGTTGTGATGGTCAAACGTCACCCAGGCAGTAAATAACAGGCTGATCGCCATCGGCAAGACAAACACGAACAGAGCCGGAACGAATCGAAACCAGCACAGTAAAGCAACGCCAACCAACGTAAGTACTGAATAGAGCAGAAAATCGCGCTGGACCCGCGGAAACTTTTTACCAACCTGGTAGCCCCGGTAATAAGCGGTGGCCGCGATTTTCAGGGTGTACTCCAATGCGCTCATCGCCTTGCCGTCGGCACGCTTCCATCCACTCTCATCACGCGTCTGATCCAGGAAGTTTCTGTGATGACCGAGCACATGGTGCAATACCCAAAGGTTTGTGGTCACGCCAGTGTGAAGCGCATAGAAGAACTCGAGAATGCGATTGAACGGTTTCGAATGGAACGTCATCGTATGCTGGTGGTGATGATTCCATGCACAGATCAAGCCTTTCGGAATAATCATGATCAGCGTATAACCCGCCAACCACCAAACACCGTCGGCCAGAAAGTAGACACTGAAGTCGATCATGCTGAACATGACCACAAACAAGACCGGAATCCGATCCGCGGCGAATCTAAACATATAAGGTTGGGGGTCAGGAAGCCCCTGATTCCTTCATCGAAGATAATGAGGTGCGCACAAAGCGCGCAGACTAACATAGGAGCGGCGGCGATGCGCTGCCTATTCACCAGTTTTCAACGTCTACTTTGGGCCAGAGGCGATGACTGGGGGACGCCAGCTGATATGGACAATCTGCTTCTATGTGCCCGAGTGACAAATTTCAGGACCAGGTGTCTCCGGGACCAATTTCGGCAAGGCAGCGGCCCATTATAGAAACATTCTCTATATGACGTCGTATGCCCGATTTAGAGAAGCAGACATCCTATTTGCTAGCGAGACAGGGCGCTCACGATTGATTGTGAGATACCACCTTTTTCGGCCCATAACGTCAAAACCCCGCCAGGGGAAGCGGGGTTTCGGGAGGACGGTGGCAGTGAATGAAGAACGAACCTGACCACGGGGCATACGATATCACCCCCCCGGTTACCGGGGGATGACGGCAACATTACAGATAATCCATGTGACCCCTGATCTTATTCAGGCGGAACGATATCCGGAATGCCCTCATAGTGTTCCGGGCCCAGGTTCAGCGATGAGACATCCATCACGTACGTGTACAGGCCCGACATGAATCGTTCGCCCTCGTCGCGGGCGAACAGCATCTTGGTGCCATCCGGCGACAACGCCGGAAATCCGTCGAAGCTCTGATTGAATGTCAATCGGACCGGTTCGCCACCGGCGAGGTCGCCCAGAAAAATTTCCCAGTTATTTTTTTCGATGATGCGAACGAAAACATAATGACGCCCGTCCGGGGCCGGATACGGCGCCCAGTTCATATCACGGTCAAATGTCCGCGCGGTCCGTTCTGATCCGTCGTGTTTGATCGTAAACACCGTCATCGGTGTCGGACGAATCTTGCCGTACTCACTGCGCTTCCACGCACGCATCATGATTGTCTCGCTGTCCGGAAGATACAAAGGCGCGCCCTCCTGCCAGTCCTCCGTAAATGTGATTTGCTGCTCATCCGAACCATCGGGCCTCATGCGCCACAGATCCATCTTGCCATCGATCTGCCGTCCGAAAACGATCCACTCGCCGTCCGGAGAGACTGACACTTCGGCCTCGTAGAACTCGTTGTCAGTCAGGCGAATGACGTTGCCGCCGTCCAGGTCGGACGTATAAAGCTCGGCGCCCTGCGGATAATTGTTTTCGTCCGACCAATTACCGATCGGCATATCCATGTTGTCCCGGGTCGAAGTCCAGATGAGCCGCCGCTGGTCCGGAAAAAAATAGGAACAGGCGTCCTGGCCCCGATCGTTGATGCGCTGAATTTCCTCGCCCTGATCCGTAAACGTGTAGGTCAGGTATCCGGTCGGACGGCCCTCGGCTTTCAACGCATCTTTATCAGCTGTCTGAGCAATAACGTGGAGGCTGTCGGGCGCGTAATAGGCCTCGGCCGCCTTCGGGATGTTCGGAATCTTCCATGTCGGCAGCTCCTCGCCGACTTCCGTTTCCGCATCGGCACCCATTGCAATCAGTAGTCCCGGCATCAGCAACAAGGCCGACAGGCCATGGGTTGGAATTTTCATGATTTGTGTTTTCCATTTTTTTGGATAGGAAATTCTATCCCGGACAACGCGTCAAGTCAGCGGGGAGTGCCGGCCGGCCGATCAGTCCGCCGGCACGGTGCGCTCCGAAGCCCAGGCCCGGAGAGCCTGAATCTTCTCGCTCATAACCACCGAGAGCGGCCGGGTCCGCTGACATTCCTCGAGAATATGCCGGGTTGCCAGGGTTTCGCCAGCCGCACTGGCCGCATACAGGGCCGACACAATAGCCTGCTCGATTTCGGCCCCGGAGAAGCCGTCACTGGTTTGGGTCAATCGCGCAAGATCGAAGCTTTTGACGTCATATTCACGCATTTTAAAGTGAATACGGAGAATTTCGGCCCTGACGCCAGGACTCGGCAAATCGACGAAGAAGATCTCGTCGAAGCGCCCCTTGCGCACCAGTTCCGGGGGCAGTTGCGAGATCTCGTTCGCCGTGGCGACGACGAATACGGATTGGTCCTTCTCGGCCATCCAGGTCAGGAAGGTGCCCAGAACCCGGCGCGACAGGCCGCTGTCCCCGGACCCCGTCGCGAGCCCTTTCTCCATCTCGTCGATCCACAGGACACAGGGGCTCATGAGCTCGGCCTGTTTCAGGGACTCGCGGAGATTGCGCTCGGTCTCACCGTGGAATTTGTTGTACAGCGCACCGAAATCCAGCCGCAACAGCGGGACATTCAGGATGCCAGCCGCGGCTTTCGCGGCGAGGCTTTTGCCGCAGCCCTGTACGCCGATCAGCATGACACCCTTGGGCGGCTCAAGTTTCGCGGCCGAGCCGGTCAACGCCGCGCGACGATGTTCAAGCCAGGTCTTAAACCGCTTCAGGCCCCCGAGATCGGAAAATCGTGCCGTGTCGTGCTCGAATGACAATACACCTTGCCGGTTGAGTAACTCGTATTTGGCCTGCATGACGTTCGGCAAATCGCAGGCCGTGATCGCTCCGCCGTTACAGACCGCCTCGTGCGCGAGGCGCTCGGTATCGGCCCGGGTCAACCCGGCCAGGTTCTTAACCAGCAAGGCGAGCGCCCGGGGATCCACGCTCGCGTTACCGGCATTTTCGGCGTTCCATTGATTTACGACCTGGGTGACGATCATCTCGCGCTCTTTGTCGTCCGGCAACGCCATGACGAACCGTGCCGACAAGCGTTCCAGTTCCGGCGGAATCTCGAGTTTATGGCTCACGAGGACGACGGTTCGCGTGCCATCCTCGCAGCCCACCGCGATGTCTTTCAGTAACCGGACATGTACCGGGTCAGACAGATAGGGATGAAAATCGAGCAATACATATATCGCCGGGCTGTCGACCGAGCGAATATGCTTTAGCACATTGATCGGTTCGGCGTTGTGATATTGCGCGTCGAGATCAATATCGAGGCGCCGCAGTCCGTCCGTCACGGACCAGCGGAACAGCGGCCGGTATTCCCCACCGAACGCGCCACGAACGAGATCCTGCAGCATATCCAGAAACCGAGCCTCATCCTGGCTTTCGACGAGGACGATCGGCACGCGGGAACTCAAGATGACGTTGAGGTCGTGGCGGTTATCCATGCGCCAACGATATACCGATTCGGACGGCGATAAACGTGATCATCTCGGCATATAAACCATCTGCATCGACAATCCCTTCGGGTCGAGCGGCGGATCATGCGGCACGGTTTTCAGTCTGCCCGGATGCTGCGCACAGAGCGCCAGGACGAAGGCATCAACGATATCGTCCCGCGCCGCGTCGTAACCGCCATGCGCCAGGAACGCGGCGGCGACCAATACCTTGGTGTTGGGCTCGAAAATTTTCAGAATCGTCATGCGTTCCTCGAAGCCTTCTCGGGTCGATTTGCGATGGCTCATCGGCCCGCCGGCCAGGCCCCGAAACAGCAATTCCGGATGGGCTTCGCGCAGGACGGTCCGAAGCTCCGGAAACCCGATCAGCAATTCATCGACTTCGCGAATTTTCGGCACCAGTCCCCAGGTCTGTCGCGACAGGCCACGCCCCGTGATCTTGCGGTTCTTCTCGCTGGAGGCCTCGAAGGTATCCTGTTTAAGTGCCTGACGGCACGGCGCGGGAAACACGCTCGCGTGGCGCTTTGGACTCAGCAATGCACGCGCTTCCAAGTCACACTGCCGCTCGGTCTTGCCGCGTTCTTTCAGTCCAATCGGAATGTCGATCAGCGCACGCGTTTCCGCCGTTTCATCGGCGAGGATTTCGGCCACCGTCTCTGCGACACCGAACGTGGCCGTGCCGCGGTCGAACCGGCAAAAGAACCAGCCGCTCTTCCAGCCATCGATGCCAATTGCAACCGCCATTTCAAACAGAAGCTCGCCGACCCCCGGGAAACACGCTTTACTGTTTTTCGATCACCTTCGGGGCAACCATAGCAAAAAACCCTAATCAGGCCAGCAGCATCTTTCCGATCGGGTGACGAAAGCCCGGCAGAACCGGGAACCACCACGCAAAAACCAATATTACTTCTTGTCTTTCATATGCTTACGGCAGTAACAATTTGATACAAATTGTTACTGCCGTGTCATGTATTGGTTCGGGTCACCGCCTAATATTTCAGCATCACGAAACAGGAGACTGACATGTTTAACAAACCCAAAGGGACGATTCTGGACTACCGCGATGAGATCGTTGTACTGATGCTGGCGTTGGCGATTCCGCTTGCCACGTTGCCGTCGATGATATTTTAATCGGGGCGAATGGCTTGCAGATAAGACCTGTCAATCGGAGCCTGAATCTAGTCATTTGCGCCAACGTGCGCGATTACCACGAGCAGTAACGGCGCGGAAAGCATTTTTGCGATGTCCAGACCGTGGCGCGCAATGATCGAAATGACCGGGTCGTTGCCGGGCGCAAAAATCCCGGAGACCCTGTACTGCACCCATATTTCATAGGATTCCAGCGCGCATCCGAGCACCAATGGGGCCAACAATCCCCACACCGAAGTGAGTGGCTTGCGCAGCAGCGCGTTTAGTGCAAGATGCGTGGCGAGTCCGGCAATGATCAGCACTACCGAGGGCGGCAGCCCTAGCTGGTCACGAACCAGACGCTTAACTTGCTGTAACACCTGTAATGGCCCATTTGGCTCGTTTATTGCCTGCCGGTTGGAGACACATTAATCTGTAGCAGTTGTTACCGGGGCGCGGGGGATTGCTTCATGTCAAAGTACGGGTGTTTTTTGACGATGTGGGTGGTATTACTGGTTTCATCAGGCACCGTTAATGCCAGCCACAATCCGACACCTCTTCCAGACCCCATTCCAGGCGTAATTCCAACGGGCCCATTTACGGTGGAACTGTCCGATATCGTCTCCAATCTCGTATTCCCGACAAAAGTAGCGATGCCGCCGGATGGAAGCAACCGGCTATTCGTGACTTTACGCGAGGGACGCGTGGTTGTGATCGATAGCGGCAGCGTTCTACCGACGCCTTTTCTCGATATTTCAGCGACCACCGTAATCGACGCGGGGAGCGCGTTATCGACCATCGTGTTCCATCCTCAATTTGGCATGTCCGGAAGTGCCGGGGAAAGAAAATTCTACACGCTCTCCCAGGAAGCCGCCGGGACAGCAACCGCACATTTTGGAGGCGGATCGACCATTGTCCATCAGAGCGTACTATATGAGTGGCAGGTCAGCACAGGGGATCCTAATCTGGCGGATGCTTCGTCGCGCCGTGAAATATTGCGCATCGATGATGACACGACGGTACACAACACGGATGACCTGGCCTTCGGCCCGGATGGTTATCTTTACATCTCCATCGGCGACGATGATCTGGACGATGATGACGAGCTGAGTGCCACGACGACCGACGGCACGATCCTTCGCATCGATGTCGATGACACGAGTGGAAATGGCCGATATACGATTCCGGGTGACAATCCGTTTTTTGGCAATACTGACGGAATACTTGAGGAAATCTTCGCCTGGGGATTCCGTAATCCCTGGCGAATCACGTTTGATCCGGTGACCGGCGATCTATATGCCGCGGACAACGGCGAGGATGACCTCGAGGAAATCGATCTCGTAACCGCCGGCGGCTATTACGGCTGGAACGAAAAGGAAGGTTCGTTTGCGTTCCTGGGTTTTAACGTCGGCGTCACCGATGATCTGACTAATTTGCCGCCGGATTTCGATGGCATCGACCCCATCGCCGAATATGACCATACGGAAGGCGATGAATCGATCATCGGCGGCATCGTCTATCGCGGTCATGCAATCCCCGCACTGGTTGGCCATTTCGTATTCGGGGATTTTATCAGTGGCCGGCTGATGCATATGGATCCGGTTTCCAACCTGATCCAGGAGATATCGATTGACCCGGCGGGCGACCAGATCGCCGGCGGCATCATCGGCTTCGGCGAATCGGAAGCAGGAGAGTTGTATATCGTCGTGACCGAATGGAATTTCAACCCGACCGGCCGCGTCATCGCAATAGTCGACGGAGTAGCGCCCGGATTGGACCGGGATAATGACGGGGTCGACGATGATGTCGACAACTGCCTGGAAATTCCGAATGGACCGAACGATACGGCCACCGCAGGCCCTTCGCAGAACGATACCGACGGTGACGATTTCGGCAACATATGCGACCCGGATTTCAATGGCAACGGGATCGTCGATCCATCCGACTTCTCGCTGCTGAAGTCTCGATTCGGACAGCCCGGGTTTCCGGACCAGGACCTTAACGGCAACGGGATCGTCGATCCGTCTGACTTCAGCCTGTTAAAGACGATGTTCGGGCGGCCGCCGGGACCAAGTGGCGTGACGCCCTAAGGGCGGATTGGAACAGCTCTGAACATTAGTCAGCGGGCAAAAAATGCTTTTCGAATTGTTCGGCTCCCTTGTCCTTCGCGCGCAACATTCTGAGCACCTTCCACGGCGTCATCGGAATTTCCGGGACCAGCGCGCCGACTGCGTTCGCGACGGCGGACGCAATCGCCGACATGCTGACGACGATCGGACCTTCGCCGACTTCCTTAGCACCAAATGGGCCATAGGGATCGATGGTTTCGACGAGGATATATTCCACGTCGGGCAATTCATAAGTGCGTGGCAATTTGTATTCGAGGCGCGACGGATTTAGCAGCAAGCCGTCCTCCATGCGGCATTCTTCATAGAGTACCTGTCCCATACCGGAAAACACCTGGCCGTCGAGCTGCCCCTCGATCGCCAGCGGATTGATCGCGCGGCCAATGTCGTGAGCCGCGGTGACCTTCAGTAATTTCACGGCGCCGGTTTTAGGATCGACTTCGACTTCGGCGACCTGACAGCCGAATGAAAATGCCATAACACCAAAATCCTTCGGCGAATTAAAAAACCCCCGTCCCATGACGAAACGGCCTTCTTTACTGTGCAGTGTTTTATAGACGACCTCTTTAAACGTCATGGACCTCTCGGACCCATTGTTCATCGAGGGGCTGATCGACACGTTACCGCGACAAAACACGATATCTTCGGGTTTCGCATCGAGCTCCCGTGCCGCAATATCGGCTAGCTGCTGGCGCGCATCCTCGGCCGCGGCCTTGACCGCATTGCCGGTCATGAACGTACCACGCTGGGAAAACGCGCCCCAGTCAAAAGGCGCGATATCCGAATCCCCCTGCACGATCCGGATGTCTTCCGGCACAGTACCGAGTACCTCGGCCGCGATCATGCACATGACCGTATGCGACCCCTGTCCCATGTCCGGAATCCCGGTATACAAGGTGACGATGCCATCATCGGCGACTTTGATCATCGCAGCCGACGTGTCGTTGTCGGCGCCTTTCGATCCGGATGCCTGCGCGCCGATACCGATGCCGATGCCGTGATACTTCGGCAACTTGCCGTACTTGTCTTTCCATCCAGCACGCTCAGTCGCCTTTTCGATGCACTCTTTCAGCCCGCAGCTGGCGAACTCACTGCCCTCCAGCGCGACGTCGCCCTGCTCGACCGCATTCTTCAGGTGGAATTCCATCGGATCGATACCGGCCGTTTCGGCGACGCGGTTCAGGTGCTGCATCCAGCCGGCACTCATGCGTCCGAAAATGCCGCCGTGGTGCGAACCTTTCGGCACGGTGTTCGTGAACACGAACCTGCCGTTGTAGCGTGCTCCATCGATCCGGTAGAGCCAATTCATATACGGCGCAGGCAACCACAGGATCATGGGGAACTCGTCGTGCGCACCGCAGTCGAAGGTCACGTCGATTTCCAACGCCTTAATCGTGCCATCCCGCATGATGCCGGTGCGGAATTTGTAGAACGTGTCACCGGAACCGCGAAACATGATGAACTCTTCATCGCCGGTCGCTTTCAGCTTGACCGGCTTTCCCGCTTTGCGTGACAGTAACGCTGCGATCAGGTGATGCGGCTTCGCTCGGCCGCGGCCGGTGAAGGCGCCGCCGACATTGTGATAGATGATCCTGACCTGGCTTTCGGCCAGCCCGAACGCCTGCGCCAGTTGCATCTTGTACATCGGCGCGCCCTGCGTCGGGGTATACATATGCAGTTTTTCGGGGTTCGAAAAATCGGCCAGCGCCACATGCAACTCGGCCAGCGTGTTGTGCTGCACCGGTGACTTGTACTCGTCTTCGATGATCAGATCGCTGGCCGCAAATGCGCCGTCCGGATCACCGAAGTCCTGCGCATGGGTCGGGCCGATATTTCCGGGTGAGCGCTCGTGAATCCGTGGCGAGTCGGGCCTTAAAGCGTCACGAACGAGGTAAACCGCCGGCAGCGGTTCGTATTCCACTTCAATCAGTTCGACCGCGTCTTCGGCCGTCATCAGGTCTACGGCCGCGACGGCCGCGACTTCCTCGCCGACATAGTTCACGACATCCTGTGCCAACACGGTCTGATGTTCGCTGAACATCAGGTTCGGCGCATCCTTGCCCGTCACGACCGTGCGCACGCCCGGAAGCGCTTCGGCCTTTGAAGTATCGATGCGCAAGATGCGGGCCCTCGCATGCGGAGAACGCAGCACTTTCGCGTGTAACATGCCCGGCAGCTTTATATCGTCGGTAAATACGGACCGGCCAGACACCCGGTCGAAACCGTCGAGCCGCTTCTGGCGCCGGCCGATTACCGCGAGTTCCTGTTTGAACGGTATTGCACCCATCGACTCAGATCTTCTTGAAGGCCGCGACATTCCGGATCGCTTCCTTGACCTTGATATGCCCGGTGCAGCGGCACAGGACACCGGCCATGCCGTCATTGATGTCCTCTTCAGTCGGCGCATCGGTCGCGTTGATGACGGCCTTGGCCGACATCAGAACACCCGGCGTGCAGAATCCGCACTGGACGGCCCCGTATTCGAGAAACGCCTGTTGAATCGCATCCAGCCGGCCATCGACCTCCAGTCCTTCGACCGTCGTGATGGATTTCCCTGCCCACTCAAGGGCGGGCGTGATGCAGGACAATACCGCCTCGCCCTGGTCATTGTTAATGGTGCAGACACCGCAGGTGCCAGTCGCACAGCCTTCCTTCGTGCCCATCAGGCCGATCTGATCGCGGATCACATCGAGTAATGTCTGTCGCGGAGAAACCAGAATTTCGTGCGCATCCCCGTTGACGGTAATGGTCATCACCCGTTTGTTCATTCCGCTTCTCTCAACTGCAACAACGCCTCGCGCACGAGCGAGCGCGCGAGCGAACTCTTATATGCGGCCGGCGTATACAAATTTGTCAATGCGCCGAGTTCGTCGCGCGCCGCAACCGCGGCCGCTTCGATCGCTTCGTCCGACAACCCGCGAGCGGCAACAATCTCGACCGGTTCGCGCAAAATGCACGGCTTGGTCGTCAACGAACCGAGCACTATCCTTTCTCTGCGCGCGGCGATCGTCCCATAGGCGAAGTCATTGCCCTTGCGCGCGGTCTCCTTGATATACACCATCGCATCAGCACAGGCCGGCACCGTCACCGCGATCATGATTTCATCCGGGCGGCGGACGGTGTGAGCAATGCCGTCGTCGGTATAAAACTCCGCGAGCGGCACGTCGCGTGAACCGTCAGCGTTTTGCAACGTCACGACCGCATCGAGCGCGATCAGCGCGGGAGCGACATCAGACGCGTTTAACGCGACACAAACCTTCGACGCCGGGATCGCGAAGCAGACATCGACGCCGGTCTTCAGACACGGTCCTTTCGCCGCACGCCATTCCGCTGTCTGGTTCGTGTACCAGCAACGTGTTTCCAGGCACAGGTTCCCACCGAGCGTCGCCATGTTGCGAATGTGGCGGGAGGCTACGGAGCGCAGCCCGGCGGCGAGGCCCGGGAAGTTTGTGACGAGCGGATGTCGTTCGAGATCAGTTAGCCTGCAACCGGTGCCGATGCGCAGGGCACCGTCGTCGAGCGCTTCGACGAACTGCAATTCGGACAGGTCCTTGACTGACAACAACACATCGGGTTTAAACAACCGCCCGCGCATGTTGAACACGACGTCGGTGCCACCGCCAATCAATTTGACTTCGCCCGATGCAGATTGCATGACGATGAGACTTTCAGCGAGCGTCGTGGGCTTTACAAATTCATGAACCGGTAACCGCATGATCCGAAGAGTATAGCGTGGAAACTAGTTCACCCCGTCCGGCAGAAACAGATCGCAGGCCCTGTTCATCCCGCGAACCTCGGTGCCGCCGTCCGCGGTGCGAAGCACATGCCATAAGGCCTCATCCGCCGCGTTACAGTGGAAGATGCAGGTGCCGTGGAATTCTTCGATCAACGGTTCGCGGTCCACGCAACTGAGCGGACTATAAATACCGCCCTCGCCTGCGTAGCGTCGATCCATCGCGATCCAGTCCGCTTCCGTCGCATGCCGTTCGCCGCAGGTCGCGCGTGCGGATTGCGGCGTCCAACCCGGTCCACTGAAATCCTGGCAGAAATCCGCATCCGCCGGCCCGAAAAAGAAAACACAACTGCCGACGTTGGAAGTTTTCGCCGATGGCGCGATGCAAACAGCCTTGTTGCGCGGGAACATATCGCCGGCATCGGTGAACGCGACGTTGGTCATCCAGCGCTGCGTCGCTGCGAGCGTGATCAGCTTGCAGTGGTGCGTTCCCTTGTACCAGTCGCGATCTACCGGGTCCCACGGCACCTGAACGGACGGCGCCTGGACTTCGAGATAAGCCACACCCGAGTCGCCTGTTTTAACCCGCATAAAATCGTTGATCACGGACGGGAGCCATTCACCACCGGCCTCGGCCGCGTAATCGTGAATAAAATGCAATTTCCTGCCGGCGGCTTCATAACGTTGTCTCTGCGCGGAAGAAAGCGTTGCCAGCGCGAGCCGATAGGTCTGTTCGTTCACATCGCGGCAACTCCGCGGCGGCCCGGACAGATTCAGCGCGAGAACATCATTGACGCGCACCCGGTTGACCATCTTGCAAGCCACATGCGTGTCTAGCGATGCGCTGTCGACTGCCACCGTCACGGTTGTCGCCGCAACATTAATGATGCCCGTTTCGGCATCGATATCCATTTGCTCGTTCGTGAAATTGCCACCGGGGGCGCGCTGCAGAAAGATCGAGAAGGAATCCGATGGTGGATCAACATGGGCGTTCAGCAACATGCGCTGCGCCGTGGCACACAGCTGCCGGTCATACTCTGACCCTGTTACCAGGCCGGATACGACATTTTTTGCTATATCGTCTGAATCGTCCCCGGCCACAACCCATTCGCCACCCAATGCACCGGCTACGATCAGTAACCCGGAAAGTCCAGCTGCCAGAAACCTGTTCACCCAAAAATTATAGCCGGAGCCGTTACAATGAGTGCAAATGCCGTCCGAAACTGGCTACCCAGTGGAGCAAGCCGTGCCGAAATTTGCACTGTATCCAATGCATCCCGCCAAACCCGCCGTGGTATTGACCCTGCTGCTGATCGGCGCTGCACCGGCGCCCGCGCAAGAAAACAGCGCTGAATCAAGGCCGGCACCCACAGCGCATGAATACACGGTGCAACACGAGGCACTGCTTCGGGAAATCGAAGCAAATGTCGAACGGACGCGGGAATATCTTGGCAAGTCGGCACTCGATGTCAGAGTCATGCACGCCATGTCTACGGTACCCCGGCACGAATTCGTGCCCGCGCCGCTCCGCGCCAGGGCCTACGAGAACCGCCCACTGCCCATCGGCTACGGACAGACGATCTCGCAACCCTATATCGTCGCGATCATGACCGACCTGCTGGCCCTGCCGGCCGGCTGTACCGCACTCGACATAGGCACCGGCTCGGGCTACCAGGCGGCGATCCTCGCCGAGATCTGCGAGACGGTCTATACGATCGAAATCGTCGAACCGCTCGGGCGGGAAGCGGCGGCGCGGCTCGAACGCCTCGGATATAAGAACGTGCACGCCCGCATCGGTGACGGGTTTTTTGGCTGGCCGGAGGCAGGTCCTTTCGACGCGATCGTCGTTGCCGCCGTGGCAACAAAATTGCCCATGCCGCTGGTTGAGCAGATCAAGCCCGGCGGCCGCATGATTATTCCAATCGGTAACCGCTTAACCGGCCAGGACTTGATTCTCGTGACAAAGGATACGGATGGTGAAATTTTGACCCAAAGCATCTTGCCGGTAATCTTCGTGCCGTTAACCGGTGATCATGAATGACTTTTTCTCGCTGGATTTCGGCGTCAGACATGGAATCTTTAGCGCACTTCGCCGCGCCACATCCGCTTCAGAATGCCATCCCTGGCCACGAACTGATGCCAGAGCGCCCCAAAGACATGTAGCCCGAGGATAAATGCACCAACGCGCCACCCTAAGCGATGAATCTGCGCAAAAAACGGGTAGTCGAACGGCTGCCCTTCGGCCACCTGGGGCACGATTCGCGGCATCGAGTCCCAACCAAAGAAAAATATCGGAAACTCGCCTTCGTAAGACGACAAAGCCGCCCAACCCGACAGTGGATAGGCGAACATCAGTACATATAAGAGCACATGCGTCGTCCGTGCCAGGTGGCGTTGATAGGCCGCCAGATTGGCCGGCAAGGCCGGCGTCGGGTTCGACGCCCGCCAGGCCAGGCGAAACGTCGCCAGGGTCAGGACCAGGAAGCCGATCGTGTGATGGGACATCGAGGTCCGCAACACCATCGGCAATCGATCATCGGCGTAGGTTTCCGTGTAAAACTCGTAGACCTCGACCATATAGAAACCGAGCGGAATCTGAATCGCGGCCAATACAACGAGACCCCAATGAAACCCGCGGGAAATCAGGCCCCAGCGGCTGTCAGAATTTCTCAGCGGTGAATGGCTCGGCATCGGTTCATTGTCGTCCTGTTTTACCCTCTGATTCACCCCCTGATTCACCTGGGAGCGGCCATCAGGCTACGGATGATTACCCCTCCCCGGCCTTGCCCGTTAACATAGCAGACCGTAGCCACATCAGGGCAATACGAGATGACTTTTAAAAGAATAACACTGCGCCCGATTTCCGGGTCGCTCGGCGCCGAAATCCACGGCGTGAACCTTGCCGAGGAACTGGACGAAGAAACATTCGCCGAAATTAAACAGGCGCTGCTCGATAACCTCGTGATCTTTTTCCGGGATCAGGACATCACGCCCGAGCAACAGATCGCGTTCGGTAAACGATTCGGTGACCTGCATGTGCATCCGTTTATCCCCAGCCTGCCCGGACACGATGAAATTATCCGGCTCTGGGCCGAATCCGGCGAAAAAGACATGCTCCGGCTCGCCAATTCCTGGCACCCGGACCTCAGTTACACCAATGACCCGCCGCTTGCGGCTATTTTGCGCGGAGTACAGATTCCTTCGCGCGGCGGCGACACGATGTGGGTCAATCTTTACAAAGCCTACGACACGTTGTCCGACCGAATGAAAGAAATTATCGCGGACATGGTCGCCGTGCACGATGTCACCAAAACCTACCGCAGACAGGAACTGCAGAAAAAAGGGGGAGCGGAACAATACTGGAATACCTACAGCAAGGCTCCACCGGTCGAACAACCATGCGGTTTTCATCACACCCAGTGATGCCATCCTGAGCCTGCCTGTCGTTGGCCGATTACTATGGATCGTGATCGCGGTGCCGTTACCGATATTTTTCGCCGGGCTGATCTTCTCAACAACGTTTAAGATATCTCAAAACCCATCGGCTAATCTCGGCGCCAATCTGATCGGGGCAACGATCGGCGGATTTCTCGAATACCTCGGAATGGCGTTAGGGCATAACTTCCTCATACTTTTGATTGCCGCCGCCTATCTATGTAGTTTCCTGATAATCAGATCACCCACCAAGTCCCTCGCGCACGGTTAGACCGTTTTCGCGGCGTCTACTGTATAAAACGAATCGTCCAACACCCTGTCACTGAACGCACTGACCCGGCGTTAAGCCGCTACTTAAATAGCTTGTCGGCGTCACTGAGGACGCCGTCTTCAGTCGATCCCGCCTCGTCCCCATCCCCGAACAGCGCGGCAAGATCGCCTTCGGCTCTCTGCTCACCGGCTGAAAAAGACGCGTCGTAAGCTGAATCACTGGGCTTGAAGTAGTCGCAGAAATTTGCGCGCTCCTTATCCTGCACATTGACCTCTTCCGCATCGTCTTCCCGGCATTGTTTCGGAACCGAAGGATCGAAGAACATGCACATTCGACAGACATGAAGATAAACAGTACACGACGGGCACTCATCCATTCGAGAAAGCGGTAAAGAAAGTGCTTCGAGTGAGGCGCCGCAGCGGAAGCACTTCATCACGAGGCCGCTACAGGCTAGGGGTCCCGCTTCGGGTGCAGCGCCAGCCTCTGCAACAATTCCGCCTGCGAGCTGACGCCAATTTTCCGGAACGAGCGGATCAGGTGCGTCTTGGCCGTATTCACTGATACGCCGAGTTCATCTGCGACATCCGACAGCCGCTTTTTCCTGCACAGTCGCTCGCAGACCTCGGCCTCCGCGGCCGTCAAATCGTAAAAGAGCTCCAGCTCATAGCCGGTGCGGGTGTCAATCGCAGCCGGATCATGAACCTGCAACAAGATGACCGTGCCACCATGAAGACGGCCGGACACCGGCTGAACACGCATCGGAATAAACAGCATCAGGTAAGGATTTTTCCCCGACACACGCCGTATGCTCATCCGGTGACGTTCCGGAATTTGACCATCCTGTCTGTCACCCGCATCTTCGAGGAAGCTCTTGAATTGTTTTTGCGGCCGTTCAATGCACAGATGCAGTCGGCCATCACGAAGCACGAAACCGTCCCTCTCAGAAAGAATCTCCCGAGCGAATTTGTTGTGGTAAAGCATAAACCCGTCGGGCTTTATAAAGAATAAACCCAACGGCGTGCGATCGAAGGTCTGGGCACAAGTATCCAGCTGCATGTGGAGGTCGGTCAACCTATCGGATATCTTAGTCGCCTCGCGAAGGTGGGGAAGAATCAATTCGAGTTCGTCCTTCTCGCGCTGAGAATACTCGCCCGCCTCGCTCTCCCGGCTGAACCAGACCAGGGTCTGGTGCGAAGGGTCGCTGTCCACCATCCCGATCAGCGTATACCGACCCTTTCGGGAATAAAGGAAGCGGTCGCGCAAGTCAGGCCGGCACTCGACATGCTCACACGCTATTTCCTGCAGCGTAAAGGCTCGGTCAGCTGGAAACTCGTTCGCATCCAGAAACTGCAATCCCGACAACCGGGCCCCGGCGATCATCGCCCGCAGTCGAGACTCGTCAAACCCGACCCGCGCGAAAACACGGTCACGCTCGTTCGAGTTTGAATTCCTGACCAACGCGGCCCGCGTACTCGAAAATCGCTTCGCGATCGTCTCCAGGGACTGGCTTCTGAATCCCGCCGTCGGAACTGCCATTGTAAATTTCCGCAATCAGATCGGAGATTTCATGTGTCGAGAGATCACACATAAAATTCTTCACCTTTGCGAGAAGATTCACACTTAAAAAACGGACAGTATTCGGTTAACACAAATGGGTCTGATTATTTAACTGCATCAAATAAAGAACGATATGCGCCAGTGTCATCCAAACGGATGACGCGAACATCAGTTTGCATTGATATTGTCCACTCAATGACCATCAGAAAGCTACGCAATCCGAGAAGACAGAATATGCAACGCAGCAATCAAGAATATAGCAATTTCAACACGCGAGTTTTCTGGATTTTCTATTTCCTATCCGTCGCCATCTTTGTTGCCTGGATCACGTACTAACCTGCGAAAACCGCATAACCCACTTCCGTTTTTTTCTCCGATCGGCCCAATATCATCCATTTGGATGATGTGCCGGGTAGGCGGTCTTGATAGCATCGTCTGGAATGTCGTTAAAGTCTGGGTTAACAGAAGTTTACGACATGCGCCAACAAAATAGGTTACACACGAGTACGCTGATGCCAGGCCGGATCGTCACGCATCGTCGGAAAATACGAAATGGGGAGAATTATGGGGAGTTTCGGTGCCCGGTTGCGGCAAAAAAGGCTGGAAAAAGGTCTGAACCAGAAAGTGCTTGCAGAAGCTGTCGGTGTGACCAACGCGGCGGTTTCAAAATGGGAATCCAACGGTGGCACGGCGATTTCGGCGGTTGTGGCGCTCAAGCTGTCACAACGATTAAATGTAAATCCGTTTTGGCTGATGATGGGGCAAGGCGGTCCGAACGACAAGGTGGAGGTTCCCGAACTCAGCAAGCCCGCGAAAGACCTGGCCCGCAAGATAGATCTGTTGCCATCGCCGAAACGTGATGCGATACAACGATTGCTCAACACGATGCACAATTAGGAAAATATAAGCGCCAGACTCCACGCAGCGGCCAACGCCGCCAGACTGGACGCACCAAAAATCCATTGACGAACGGCATCCGGTTCGCCGGGCTGCAGCATTCTACCGAGCAGAGCGCCGATACCAAACCCGGCCAGGAAACCGGTCAGGTGGGCGACTATATCCGTACGCTCATCGCCGGTTCCAAACCACGCCAACAGCATGACAGCACCGACTACTGGCGCCAGGCGCCGGGCCCAGCTGTTTCGAATCAATCGCCGCCCCGTCCACAGGTACGCGGCATACAGGCCGAGCGCAGCGAACACCGCCGTGGAGGCACCGATCGCGGTGTGCTCGGGGCGCTGAACCGCAACATTCATCAAATTGCCGGCCGCGCCCCCGATCAGAATCGTGAACCATGCCAGGCCACCGCCAACTGCCCGCCCCAGCAGCGTACCGAAGACAGCGCCGAAACCGATATTCGCCATCAGGTGCGGCGCATCGACGTGTAACGTCAACGCGGTGATTGCCCGCCACCATTCTCCGGAACGAATCGCACCGACATCGAGTCGTCCGAGCCCAACCCAGTCAATGCCGAATACGTGACGGCTCTGCAAGGTAAATACTGCAATCAATACAAATACCCAGCACAGTGTGCTCACGGCAGCGCCTTCCCGGGCAACCGCACGCCCGGTGGCCTCCGCTCGGTAAGACTGGCCCGAGCTGTTCTCAAGATCGTAAAGCCGCCATTGCTCTTGAGCCCGCGACTCTTCGTGGCGGGGTACGGTGATTCGCCAGGATAACCACCCCCGTTCGAGCTGGTGCTCGATATCCATCGCGGTCAATACCAGAGCGCGTTCGCGGGCCTCCTGCTCCCGCAGCGAGCGATGAATGACTTTCATCAGGCGGTCTCGTGCAATATTCGGGCTATATACGGACGACCAGTTTGCCGAAATGATCGCCGGCTACAATATCCGTCATGGCCGCAGCCGTATCCTCGAACGCATAGGATTTGTGAATCACCGGCACGAGGTTGTGCTCCGACACGAAATTCATCATTTCCATAAACCCCTCGGCGTTGCCGACGCTGACACCATGCAAGTGTGCATTCCTTTCGATCAGGTGAAACACGGTCAGCCCGATCTCTATTCCGGCAAGATAACCGACAATATTGATATGGCCACCGCGCCGCAGCGCCGCTATTGACTGAGGCAACGTGCCGGTTCCACCGATTTCGATCACCGAATCGACACCGCGCCCTTCGGTCAGGTCACGGGCCAGGTCACCCCATGCGGGCGTACCGAGGTAATTAATACAGTGGTTGGCACCCAGTGCCTCGGCCTGTTCCAGTTTTGCATCGCTGCCCGATGTGATAATCACGCTTGCACCGAGCGCCTTGGCAAACTGAAGCGCGAAAAGAGCAACCCCGCCGGTGCCCTGAACGAGAACCGTATCGCCAGCCTGAATTTTCGACAGCGGCACCAGGCAAGTCCATGCCGTTAAACCGGCGCACGGGAAACACGCCGCCTCTTCATCAGTCAGATGCGGCGCAACCCTGCCGAGCTGATCCTGATCGTAAACGCCGTATTCGCGCAAAACACCGGGTGCCTCGAGGCCCGAAGAGATCGATCGGACATCGCCGAGCGCTTCACCCGACAACCAATTCGGGAAAAACAGCGGGGCCACGCGGTCCCCCTGGGTAAAGCGCGTTACTGAATCACCGACTCCGACGACCTCCCCCGCGCCATCCGAACCCGGAATAATCGGCAGCGGCTGATTCGGCGCGAATTCGCCGGTCACGATTTGATAATCGCGGTAATTGATCGACGCCCCACCAAATTTGACCAGGACCTGCCCGGTTCCCGGAACCGGCACCTCGGCGTCGACTATCTTTGAGGTTTTCGATACCAAAGCGGGCAAGCTCCATCACCTTCATGACACTATCCTCGCGGTTTTTCGGCATGGATCATCTTCACGACATCCAGGTAGACCGGGAAAGACATGCCGAATCGTGAATCCCGCTGCTTCGACATTCGCCACGGTTGGCCGGTTGACATTAGGTCCCGCACGGCTGGCGAACGGATTCATCAAATCGAACATCTGCTTGAACGGAAAGTAAATGCTGCCCGTATGCTCGAACATGCGCAACTCTCCGCCCGGCTTCATGACGCGCGACAATGATTTAAGTCCGTCGATCGGATTTGGCACGGAACAAAATGTGCACGAGGTATACACCTGGTCGAAAAACGCATCATCGAATTCAAGATCATGCACGTCCATCTGCTGAACCTTAAGTGTGCCCGAATAGGCCGCCACGCGATCTACCGCTGCCTCTATCATCTTCGGACTGATATCTATGGCCAAAATATTCTGCCCGGGCGGAAAAAACTGGATGTCCAGTCCGGTGCCCAGCGCCAGAAACAAAATCCGCCCCCGCATGTGGCTGAATAATTCTTTTTTATGGGGCGCCCAACGCTTGTCGGGTCCGAACCCGGTCATAAAATCATAGCTGCGTGCAGTACGATCCCACTTTTTTTGCGTTTCGAGATCCATGTCGGCGGGCATCAGGTCGGCAAACGACCGTTGATCAGGTAATTCGCAAAATAGATCGCGATCACCGTCAGCAGGCCGATCAGCGCCCCAACCCACAATGCCGTGCCGGCGGCCACCGGGCCCATCGAAGCGGCCATGCCGACGCACATGCCGGACAGCATCCCGGAAATCATCGTTGGCAGCATGACCTCCATCGCGCCGAAAAACCGAAAAAACAGGATCAACCCGACGACCAGACTCAAAAACATCCCCAGAAACATACTGACGGTCATTGCGACAAGCATCGGCCAGGCCGGACTGATCATCGCCGACATCAGCAAAGCGACCAGTGCACCGACAAACACATTCGCCAATACATCGCCAAACAGAAAATAAGGCCGGATACGCATAGGAATGGCCACCATATCCGCGTCCGAGGACCGTTGCAATTGCGCGGCGTGTCAGGCTCGCTTGAACAGATTGACCATGCGCATCGTTTATAGACTGGGGCGTTGCGTTCCGATCAGACCGGGATTGTGACTATCCCGCGGATTCCTCCCAGGGATCCACGGCGACGATATCGACCGCCGTCTTGGTATTCGGATCGAGGATCATCGAGTAGACATTGACGTTCGACGTGATCGGCAGGTAAAGCAGCTGATCCGCATTCTCGTGCCGTGCCCGAACACCGGCGATTAGCTGTTTGGCCGCGTCACTGCTTAGCCGCATATCGCTCAGCGCTTCCGCCCGTGCCATGACCTGATCTATTTTCTCGGCATACGGTACCCAGAATTCCGGCCGTCGATCGATGTCCGGCCCACCGTCTAATACTTCAAACATCAGTTTTTCCCGTGCCTTGTTGTCTTCCGGCAAACTCGCGAACGCAAAAATAGGTCCGCGCCAGGGCTTGTGTTTCAGCGCCTCGTTTTGGATCTTCGTAAGGTCAACATCTTTTTTCGGCACCACAACAAACCGGTCGATTGCGAAAACCACGAAATAGGGGCGCTCCTGGTAAATAACGCTCGTACCATAGATCAATGCGCTCAACTGGATTATCGCGATTACCGAGAGATCGAATAAGAGCCTGGGCTTTCCGGACTTGAACAATACCAGCGTCAGCAACGGTCCGAGCACGAGGTCGACACCGATCAGAACCCGCACGATGTCATTGGCGCCGGAAACCCGAAAGTACGGATCCGGATACCAGAGGAAAAATATTACCGCGAAAACGGCGCCGACTATGGTCGCGCTGATAGACAGGTGAATCAGAAACGCTCTAAGCTTACTCATTGCAGGATCCCTTCCCTGACCCTAAAACCGGTACCCAGAAAAATATCAGGATACTTCGGCGAAAAACACGTCCCTGTGAAGCCGTTCTCAAAATCTGCAACTCCCGTTGCGGCAGCCCCCTAATTAACAGGCACGGGATTCAGTTGAACGGGTTGCAGTTCTTGATTGTGACCTTGCCCTGTAAAAGATTGCCCTTGGAATACTCGGAAAAAATACAGCTGTTGCTCGCAGGATCGTAATTCTCTACCCACAGGTTGTCATCCTTCCACGTGGCGCTCAGATGCCTCTGACCGTCGGGCACCGAAATGGTCATGACGCCGCCCCAGCGCTTGACGAAGATTTGTTCGAAATAAAAAGTGTGCGCAACCCAGCCTGTACCGAGAACCACAACGGCGCTGATCAACGCACGTTTCCAGTTCCCGAACCTGACCGCGAATAAATACACTGCGGCCAGGGCCGCTAATATCACGATGCTCCAGTAGAAATAGGTAATCATTTATAGAACCTCCGTTATCCGATCAATCGCGACGCTCACGCGTCAGATTTGCGCGCCCTCCGGTCGCAGTCTCCAGATCGGCCTTGCGCAGGTACTCCAGTGCCGCCTTATCGTTGCCCGCATAGGCATCGAGAAAGGCTGCCGATACGGCATTGAAAATGGCAAGCCCCTCGCTGTCGGGTTCACCGTCCGTCTCTCTATGAATGAGTCCACCGAAATAGTGATCTCCACGCTCTATCGACAGCAGATAGCGGGCGACCTCCGGGGCATCGCCCACGCTGAGAATTTCGTTCTGGTATTCAGCAACCCGGCGACCGTCGCCCATCAGGCCAAAATCTTCGCTCCCGGTCGACAACAACGAGGGTACGAGACTGCCGGTCCAGGTGTCCGCCGGCATCAATGCCATTTTACCCGGGTCACTGAGCATGACCAGAAGGCTGAATCTCGCTTCGTCACTCTGCATGATCTCTTCCGTCGTAGGATTGCGCACACGTAAGCCCGTTACCATCATCGCGATCTGCGTACCGACCGAGTGACCGGCAGCGATCAGGTGCTCGCGATCCATACGGCCGGCCAGCGCCGGAATCCGCCGTTCGATCTCGTCGAGCGAATCGAGAACCAATGTCATGTCGGTCACGCGCGTACGAATGACGCGAAACATATCCTCATTTTTTTTCGGGATGACGCCGTAATTCGCATCGACATGGTCGGGCAGTATCACGACGTAACCGCGCGCGGCCCAATAGACGGCAACCGGGTCGTAGCGCTTGCCGGATGAGAATGTGCCATGAGATAGCACGATGACCGGATGTCGCCCGCCCCGCTCGGAGTCAACCTGCTCCGGATAAACCACACGCAGCGGCAATTCACGGGCCTGATCCGGTATCGTCAGTACGACCGAATCATCGATGCCGACCGGTGACAGGCCACGCGGGCTCTCATACAACCGGTTCTCAATCGACGCCTGACCGGTCGACTGGCTCCACGGGAAGGCCGCGAACATCAGTACCACGACACGAACACAAATGCTTTGCGTATTTTTTTCGTCATCATGCGCGCAATAATACAGGAGTCCGGCGATCGAGAAGATAATCTCTCGTCCTTTCCGGTTATAGTTGGCCACCACGTGCTACAAAAAATCACGAAAAACCTGACCTTCTGGGTGGCCATGGCTGGCGTACTCGGCTATTTGTCGGCGCTGACATTCGGCGATTCAGCCTGGCCGGACGCTTCGGCCCCCCCGGCGTTTTACGAACTGATCCTGTTGCTCAAGACCAGCTTCCTGGCATTGCTTAAGATGCTTGTCGCGCCAATCATCTTCTTCTCCCTGATTGGCGGACTGCTGAGCATTGGCGACGCGGCTCGCCTGAAAACGCTCGGCAGCATCACGATCGGGTATTACGTGTGCACAACGGCGATCGCTATCTGTATCGGCCTGACCGCCGTATTTTTCGTGCACCCATGGGTCGGTACTGTCGAACAAATCTCAGTCGATGTGGTAACCCGAAGTCCGGGTTACGTCCAACCCGCCCAGTTCATCGATCAGAGCAGTGGCTCGGTGATCCGCGTCGTACAAGGGTTGCTATCGACCGCATTCACCAACCCGTTCAGGGCATTGGCCGATCTGAATATCCTCGGTATTGCAACGAACGCTTTTATCCTCGGGCTCGGGCTGCTGCTGGCCGTGCCGAAAGACAGCCCGCTGGTGACCGGCATCCAACATATCAACGACATGCTCCACAAGGTTCTTTCGTGGGTTGTACTGACGACACCTATCGGCCTTTACGCAATCATCTTCGATGTCACGCTGAAGAGCGGTGGCACATTATTGAATTCGTTGCTTGGATTCGTCGCGGTCGTCGTCGGCGGCACGCTGCTGCACGGCCTCATTATTCTACCGCTCATCGCGAAATTTTTCGGTGGCGTTGGCCCGGTAATATTCTTCAAGAAGGCCCTCAAGCCGTTGATGGTGGCGTTCGCGACGTCATCGAGCTCCGCGACGCTGCCCGTCAGCATGCAGACCGCCGAAGAGGAGTTCGGAGTCTCACAGACCGTTGCGAGTTTTGTTTTCCCACTCGGCGCGACGATGAACATGGACGGCACCGCCCTTTACGAGGGCATTGCCGCCGTATTCCTGGCTTACCTGTTCGGAATCGATCTCAGCACAACGGCGATGGTCACGATATTTTTTATGGCCATGGTGTCCTCGATTGGCGCACCCGGAATGCCATCCGGGTCCATGGCCGGCATGCAGATGGTCTTGCTCGGCGCCGGAATTCCGCTCGAGGCGATTGGCATCCTGCTTGTCGTCGAGCGGCCGCTCGATACGATTCGGACCGCGGTAAATGTCGAGGGCGATATGATCGGAGCGATCGTCACACAGGCCCGGCTCGGAAAGAATCAGAATTCCTGAGGAGCCCGGAAAGAGGAACCGAAAATGGAGCCCGTGACACGCAAACTCACCGCGCCGATGTGGCTGATCATGCTGGGTGGATTGTATTGGCTCTGGTCAAACGCATTGATTGAGCCAGAACTCCTGGTCGGCCTCGCCGCATGCCACGTGATCTGCACGATCATCTTCTATCACTTTATCTATGTTTTTAACTATGGCTACGCGGCGACGATGATCGTAATGCCGCTCCTTTACGGTCTGTCAAACAATCCGTCTTTGCCGTCGATCTGCATATTGGCTTTGGTCATTCTGTATGGGTTGAGGCTGCTCGGATTTACGTGGCACCGCTATCATAGCGACAGTTACGCCGAGCACGCGCGGCGCGGTACCGAAGCCGGCAAGGCAATTCCCGCGCCGATCAAAGTCATTACGTGGTTATTTACCAGTTCGCTGATGTTCTTTATTTCGTTCAACTCATGGGTTGTGGCATCGAGCGGGCACATCCACACGACGATCTGGGCGGCCCTGACCGTGATGATTGGCGGCTTGGCGATTGAAACAATTGCCGACAATCATAAACAACGATTCAAGAAGTCGGACAAGGAAGGCCTTTGTCAAACTGGCTTGTTCCGGACAATCAGATACCCAAATTATCTCGGCGAAATTATTTTTCATCTCGGCTTGTATTGGGCCCTGGTGTCTGCGACGGATCAGCTCTATCCCCTGATCCTCGGCAGTTTCGGCACCGGTTGGATCCTGATCCTGATGTGCGACGAAGCCGTCACGCGCGACCGCACAAGACAGGCACGGACCGGCGATAACGATGTTTTTATCGAATATCGGAAAAGGACAGGCTTATTGCTGCCAAAACTTTTCTAGGCACCAACGAGTAACCGGAGCGTCTGCGGTCAGTTTCGGAGTTCGCCATTGTAAAGAATGGTGTCGCCGCTCTGATCCATCGTCAGGTTTTCGATGATATCGATCATGCCGCCGATACTGACCTCGATGTCGACGAGAAACGGCGATTTTACGTCGCCGAATGCGTCGTGTGTGTCGACGACACCCGGTTGAAGAGTAACAACCTTGACGCCGACCGATTTTCCCTTCTTCGCGATTTCGAGCTGCAGGCTATCGAGCGCAGCCTTGCTACTCTTATAGAAGGCAAAACCGCGAATAGGAATGCCCCATTTACCCTTTCCCGTCGTTAATGCCGCCACGGTTTTCTGTTCACTCGCAGTAACATTTGGCCAGAACGCCTCCGTGACCTTCAATGGGCCCATGGCATTCGTATGAAAAAAAGTGTCGAACTCCGAGTAGTCGATCGTACCGAATGACTGGCCCTTGTCCGGGCCACGCATCAGGCCTGCATTGTTGATCAGTACATCTATCGGCTGACCTTTGTATCTATCGGCCAACGCATCGATACCGGCATGATCCACGAGATCAAGGCGCTCGACGATCACATTGTCATGCTCCTTTGCGAAAGCATTCAGCGCATCGGCCGAATCCGGATTGCGGCATGTCGCGATAACATGCCAACCCTTGTCCGCGTATTGTTTGACAAACTCATAGCCGATACCCCGATTCGCCCCGGTAATCAGAACGGTGCGTAGTTCATCGGCGGCAGCGCTCGCGGCGGAACTTATTACCGACAGGGTAATTATACAAATCAATATCGTCACTATTCGATTCACGCGGAGCTCCTTCTGATTGCAATTTAACGGCGCAGGCTCGCATTCTGTCATACCCCCGGTATTACCCCAATCACTCTATAATCGGAATAAGTTCATTGATTCATCCTGGAGCACTGCCCCATGTCGATCCCAATTCACCTTTCGATGGCCTTTTTGCTGATGGCCTGGTGGTTCGTGATCGCGCCGGCCGCTACAGCGAAAGAATCAGTGACTGATTCGGCAGAAGGACCAGCGGATGAGCCGGGCGAAACAGCAGCTAACGAGACCGTGGACGGAGAAACCGAGCCGCTGTGGGAGTGGCGCCTGGCTACCTTCGCCCGCTACGGCGAATCGTATCCGGCCTCTGAAAACAGCCAGTTCAACATCATCCCGTTCCCGCTGCCCGTATACCGCGGAAGAGTGCTGCGCATCGGGGAAGACTCTCAGAGCCCGATCAGGGGGCGGCTGATCCGGACGGACCGAATCAAACTCGACCTGGCGTTCGATCTGAATTTTCCGGTCGACAGTGCGGACGTCACGGCGCGCACCGGGATGCCGGATCTGGATTTTCAGGTCGAGGTCGGGCCAGAACTCGAAATCGAATTTGTACGCAACAAGGTCCGTGGCAGCTGGTTTATCTCCCCGCAATTGCGCCCCTCTTTCGTGTTCGATTCGCTGGTCCCCAGCTATCAGGGCATTGTGTTCAGCCCGGAATTGATCTACAAGAAAAAACTCCAGGAGGGCGAAGGCGATATCAAAGTCAGCCTGATGCCGACCCTGGCTACTTCTAAATACATGGATTTTTTCTACACGGTCGACCCGATGTTCGCGACGCCGACACGGCCGGCCTATAAGGCAGACGGCGGTTACCTTGGCACCGATCTCACGGCCAGATGGAAGTCCGCGTTCAAAAATAATTTTGCCTATGTGGCAGGCGTCCGGGTATCTTTCTATCAGGGCGCAGCGAATAAGAACAGCCCGCTGTACACGCAGGAGACGACATTTTCGGTATTTGGCGCATTCCTGTGGAAATTCTATGAGAGCGAAGCCCGGGTTCCGGCCACCGAATAGATCAGCACCACATGCAATACATAGAACCACTTTTACCGGCCCCCTTCTGAAGCCCGCTCGCTGATCCTGCAGGTCACCAACGGATGTTCGTGGAACCGGTGCACGTTCTGCGAAATGTACACGCAGCCGCAGAAACGGTTTCACCTGAAACCACAGCACGAAATCGATCAGGACCTGGTGGAGATCGCCGCATCGGGGGCGCCGGTCCGGCGCGTATTCCTCGCCGATGGCGATGCGATGACGCTGTCATTCCGCCGGCTCAAGCTGATCGTCGCGAGCATCAAACAGCATCTGCCCGACGTACAACGCGTCGCGTCGTACTGCCTGCCACGCAACCTGAAAAATAAATCGGCCGATGAACTCGCAGAGTTACGCGAACTCGGCTTGAGCCTTTATTACGTCGGCTGCGAATCCGGAGACGACCTGGTCCTCGATCGCGTCAGCAAGGGCGAAACCCTGGACTCGTCGCTCGCCGCGCTGAAAAAGATCAAGGCAGCCGGCGCGCGAAGCTCGGTCATGATCCTGAACGGCATGGGCGGCAAACGCTACAGCGAACAACATGCGATTAACTCGGCGCGGCTCATGAACGCGGCGCAGCCGGAATACCTGTCCACACTGGTCGTCAGTTTTCCGCTGGGCATGGACCGTTACCAGGAAGGCTTCAAAGGAGAGTTTGAGCCACTCGATCAGCTGGAGATTATTCAAGGAAATGCGCTGCCTCCTCGACCACCTGGAACTCGACAGCACGATTTTTCGGAGCGACCATGCATCGAACTACCTGGTCCTCAAAGGCACGTTAAGCAAGGATAAACAGAAATTGCTGGACATCGTCCAAACCGCGATCAAGAATCCTGATGCCGTTCCCCTTCGTGAAGAGTGGCAGCGCGGGACTATAAAAACTAAAAACCGGAGCACACCATGGAAATCGATATCATCCTGAATGAATTCACCTCACCCCACGAGGCGGCAGAGCTCGGACTGATGGCCGAGGGATTACGGTCTCAGAGGCGTCTGGTCCGCCAATTATGGTTGGTCGCGCGATCCGTTTTTCACGCTATCACTGCTGGCCGACCGGTCATCTAAAATTCGGCTCGGGCCGATGGCCGTCAGTCCCGCAGAATTACATCCGCTGAAAATGGCGAATTTGTTATTTTCGTTGAACGAACTCAGCAACGGGCGCGCGATGATCATGGTCGGTGGCGGTGGCGCCGTGTTACAAACCATCGGCAAGGAACGCGAACGTATGATCCGTTCGGTCCGGGAATGCCTGGAAATTCTGAAAGGCGCATCGCCAGACAAGACGCTGAACTACAAAGGCGAATTGTTTACGGTATGGGGATACAAGCCCGAGTACGCGACCGACGAGCCGCCGCTGATTTATTTCGGCTCCAACCACCCGCAGAGCAGGCGGTTGTCGGCGGAGCTGGCCGACGGGCTTATCACGAGTGACTTCGTCGTGCCGCTGATGAAGGACTTCGTCGATAAAACCCACGCGGACCTGAAGGCGGCCGGACGCGATCCCGCTGATTTCAGGATCAGCAACTTCTGGGCCTGGCACATTAAGGAGGACGTCGCCGCTTCGATCTCGGAGGCGCGGCGCGAGCTCATGTTGCGTGGCTGGCTCGGCGAACAGTATTTCGCTCCATTCCTGGATGCCGAAGAACTTAAATTCATGCGCGATCACGAGCAGGATTTCCTGAACGCCTTTTTGCGCCGCACCGATGTCATCGAAAACGTGCCGGACGAACTGATCAACAAAATGATCGAGAATATTTCATTCGTCGGCGGCCTGGATCAGATCGAACCCGCCATCGAGACACTGAAGGCCTTTGCCGATGCGGGCCTGACCGAGATTGCACTGCGCGTCCACGACGATCCGGCCGACGCAATCAAACTGATCGGCGAAAAAGTCTGGCCCGCACTGCAATAACTCTGGCGTCAGACACCCTATAGATAGTCGGCCGTCATTTCTTCGGAAACGGTCCAGAGTTTCGCTGCGAGCGCGTAGTCGTGCATATGCGGCCCGGTCGGGTCGACCGGGTTACAGTCCTCGAAATAATAGCCGCTAACGCCCGCGAGCTTGGGATCGATCGCAACATAGACCTGCGTCGCAGCACCTTGATCGGCAGTCTTGAAGCCCTTGCGGAGCGGCTCGTTCGGATCCCGCGGCTTACCGGTGATGTGGCGTCCAAGATTAGTCGCGACCAGGCCCGGGTGCACAGAATTCGATGTCAGGTTCGTGCCCTCATAACGCCGGGCCAGTTCGAGCGAGAACAGGGCGTTCGCAAGCTTCGTCTGGCCATAGGCCGTAAATGGGTTTGTATCCGTTCTCGCCGGACAGGTTATCGAATTGAATGCCCTCTTTCGGTGCGTTCTGGTAACCAATGCTCGACAGAATAACGATCCGTCCCGCGGGCGCGGCTTCAACCAACCCGAGTAATCGGCGGGTCAGGATATAGTGACCGAGGTGATTAACAACGAACTGCTTTTCAATCCCGTTCACCTGCTCGAGTTTCCGTAACGCCATGATTCCGGCATTGCACATCAGGATATCGAGCGGCTCGTCCATCCCGTTGACCTCATCGGCACAGGCCACAATGGATTCAAAATCGGTCAGTTCACAAACCACCGGTGTGGTCCTGCCCTCGACACTGTTACAGGCCGTTTCCGCCTTCTCGTAGGTCCGTGCCGCGCCGATAACGTGAGCGCCTTGCGCCGCCATGACCCGCATCGACTCGTATCCGAGGCCCGAATTGCACCCCGTCACCAATGCGGTCTTGCCGATTAGATCGATCCCACGGGCGACGTCGTCCGCGGTCGTATCGAAGCCATAGGGACTGACCGGTACGTCCTCGATGCCAGCCCAAATACTGGCCGGAAGTAGCGATGCGGCCGCCAAGGTCGATCCAGCGGCAATAAAATCGCGCCGGTCCATGCTGGGATACTTTCGATCCTGCGTCATATTGGCTCCTCCTGCGGACTACCGGATTTGTTCATTGTTTCTTCGAGTTCAGTCTCGGCGAAAAGTTGCCGGAAAATAAGACGATTCCGGCGATGAATCCACTGAGCGGTGGGCTGCGAGGTTAAGCTATCATGCCCTTCCATGCCGGGTAGCCGTACCCGGCGACGCCGGCGGAGGAGAAATGACCATGCGGATCGGACTGTTACATGCCATCCTGGCCCTGGCGGTATGGACCGCCGGGTTGCAATCGGGCTGGGCCGCGGATGAGCCCACCGTACTGATAACCGGATCCAACCGCGGTATCGGCCTCGAAATTGCCCGTCAATATGCGCAACGCGGCTGGAAAGTCATTGCGACGGCCCGCCGGCCGGAGGCCGCCGATGATCTGAAGGCAATCCGGGCCGAATACCCGAATCTAGTCATCGAGCAACTCGACGTCACGGACCACGCCCGGATCGATGAACTGGCCGCTCAATACCGCGATCAACCGATCGACATATTGATCAACAATGCCGGTATCTCGGGTGGCCACGAAAATGCAAAATTCGGCGAGATGAACTTCGATGTCTATTACGAGGTTCACGCTGTCAACGTAGTCGGTCCGACGAAGATGGCCGAGGCGTTTCTGCCGAGCATTTCAATCAGCGAACAGAAAAAGATCATCAACATCACGAGCGGCCAGGGCTCGATAGAGAAAACCTGGGGCTGTTGCTACATCTATCGCACCAGCAAGTCTGCACTGAACATGATGATGCGCAATATTTCGCTTGAACTGAAAAAGAAGGGCATCACGGTCGGACTGATCTCACCGGGCTTTGTCAAAACTGATTTCACGCCGGGATTGGATCTGCCAATGATGATTACGCCGCAGGAAAGCGCAACGAAAGTCATCGCGGTCATCGACGACTATGATCTGGAAAAAACCGGCACCTTCCTCGGCAAGGACGGCCAGACTTGGCCCTGGTGATGAGCGGCTCGAGCCTCGCCATCGATATCAGCAAAGTCCGTGGCGATCAACAACTGTCTCAGACGGATCGAATCGCCGTCGAGGAACCACTGGAGATCCAGCTCTGTTCGACGACGGGCGACGGTGCGGCCGCGAAGAGTATCTCGATAACAATGCGCACGCCCGGAGACGACGCCGAACTGGCGGTCGGATTTTTGTATACGGAATCGATCATCCAGGGCCCGTCGCAGCTTGTGTCGGTCGATCACATCGGCGAGACGGACGCCGATACCGGATTGCGCAACAGGATACGGGTCGAACTCACGCCGGAGGTTGAGATCGATTTCGGCAGTTTGGAGCGGCACTTCTACACAACGTCGAGCTGTGGCGTCTGTGGCAAAGCTTCGCTCGACGCGCTCCATGTCACCGGCCTCAAAACCCTGCAGGATAATCGCGCAGAATTCAGGCGTGAGGTCATCGTCGCGATGCCCGAGCGGCTCATGGCCGGGCAACACCTGTTCGGCGAGACAGGCGGCCTGCATGCGGCGGCGTTGTTCGATGAGGCCGGCGATATCATCGTTGTGAGGGAAGATGTCGGGCGGCACAATGCCGTCGACAAAGTGATCGGCTGGATGTTCATGAACGGGCGGCTCCCGGCACAGCGTCAAGGGCTGATGGTGTCCGGCAGAGCCAGCTTCGAACTGATGCAGAAATCGCTCGTGGCCGGAATCCCTCTACTTGCGGCCGTGGGTGCGCCGTCGAGCCTGGCCGTCCAGATGGCGAAGGATTTTGGCATGACACTGATCGGTTTCCTGCGCGACGACAGGTTCAACATCTATTCGGATACGGCGAGGATCATCTGAAATACATGGCTGCCAGGTACACTCGCGAAATCGCGACCGAGCTGATCAATAAATTCGGGGCGCGACCCGAGATGCTGGTGCAGATCCTGCACCTGTTCATGGATCGTTTCGGCTCTATCGGCGACGATGCGATCCGCCAGCTGGCCGGTGAGCTCAACCTGTCGCGCGCCGAGGTCCATGGCGTCGTGAGTTTCTATCACGATTTCCGGACCGTGCCCGCGGGACGATGCGTGATCAAAATTTGTCAGGCCGAGTCCTGCCAGGCGATGGGGAGCCAGGCGCTCACGGCACATGCTTCAGCGTCGCTCGGCGTGAGCCTGCACGAGACGACCGAAGATGGGCGCGATGAGCCTCGAACCGGTCTATTGCCTCGGCAACTGTGCGTGTTCGCCCGCCGTGATGGTCGGCGATCGCGTTTACGGCAGAGTCGATGCGAAAGCACTGGATGCCCTCATCGCGGCCGAGCGAGTGAGTGATGACTGAAACCACGATCATCTACGTACCGCGTGAGACGACAGCGATCTCGCTGGGCGCCGACGACGTCGCCGCGCGGCTCGCGGCAGCGGACGGCGTCAGCATCGTTCGCAACGGCTCGCGTGGCATGTGCTGGCTCGAACCGCTGATCGAGATCGAGGTCGACGGCGAACGCATCGCTTACGGTCCCGTAACGCCGGCGGACGTCGACGATCTGCTCACGGCCGGATTGCTCAGCGGCGGCGAGCACGCGCTCAGACTCGGCACGACCGCCGACATCCCGTATCTCGCGCGCCAGGATCGCTGGACTTTCAGACGCGCGGGGCTGATCGACCCCCTGTCGATGGAACAATACCGCGCCGAGGGCGGCTTCACCGGACTGGAGAAGGCCTTCGAGCAGGGTCCGGCTGCGGTGATCGATGCCGTGAAGATGTCGGGGCTCCGCGGTCGCGGCGGTGCCGGCTTCCCGACCGGGATCAAATGGCAGACGGTCGCGTCTGCTGCCGGCGAACAGAAATACATCGCCTGCAATGCCGATGAAGGCGACAGCGGCACCTACTCGGATCGCATGCTGATGGAAGGTGACCCGTTGACGCTGATCGAGGGGATGCTGATCGCAGGCTTTGCGGTCGGCGCCGACCGCGGCTACGTTTACCTGCGCTCCGAGTATCCGTTGACTCGCATCGTGTTCGATCAGGCACTCGAGGTCGCGCGCGAACACGGCTGGCTCGGCCGTGATATCGGCGGCAGCGGTTTCGATTTCGATATCGAAGTGCATCTGGGCGCCGGCTCCTACGTCTGCGGCGAGGAGACTGCGATGCTCGAGAGCCTCGAGGGCAAAGCCGGAGTGGTCAGGGTCAAACCACCGCTGCCTGCGATCGAGGGCCTGTTCGGCAAACCGACGGTCGTGAACAACGTCGTCACGCTCGGGCTCGGTGCCGGATATTGTCGCCCGCGGCGGCGAAGCCTACGCGGCGCTCGGTACCGGACGCTCCCGGGGCACACTGGCGTTTCAGCTTGCCGGTAACATTAAACGCGGTGGCCTGGTGGAGAAGTCGTTTGGCCTGACGTTGCGCGAAGTCATCGAGGACTTCGGCGGCGGCACTGCTTCGGGGCGGCCGCTCCGTGCCGTCCAGGTGGGCGGACCACTGGGCGCCTATTTTCCAGAGTCGCTGCTCGACACGCCGCTCGACTACGAAGCCTTCATCGACGCGGGCGGCATGATCGGACACGGCGGCGTGGTCGTATTCGATGACAGCGTCGACATGGCGGCGCAGGCCCGCTTCGCGATGGAGTTCTGCGCCATCGAGTCCTGCGGAAAGTGCACGCCGTGCCGGATCGGTTCTGTACGCGGTGTCGAGGTGATCGACCGCATCACGGCGGGCGTAGAGCGTGAGGCCAACCTCGAGCTGCTGGGCGACCTGTGCGATACGATGATCGACGGCTCATTATGTGCAATGGGCGGCTTGACGCCGTTTCCCGTACGCAGTGCGGTAAAATACTTCCCTGAGGATTTTGGCGCCCCGGACGGAGGCAAAGAATGAACCCAACCACACAGCCGGATTTCGGCACGCCCGAGAGTCCGCGCGAAGACACGGTGCGTATCGAGATCGATGGCCTGCCGGTCTCGGTCAAAGCCGGCAGCACCATCATGCGTGCTGCGCGCGAGTCCGGTGTCGATGTACCGAAACTCTGCGCCACCGACAGCCTGAAACCGTTCGGCTCCTGCCGCCTGTGCGTGGTCGAGGTCGAAGGCCAGAAGGGTTATCCGGCTTCCTGCACGACCGAGGTCGCCGAGGGCATGAAGATTCGCACCCAGACCGAGGCGCTGGCGAAGCTCAGGCGCAACGTCATGGAGCTGTATATTTCTGATCATCCGCTCGACTGCCTGACCTGCTCCGCCAACGGCGACTGTGAGTTGCAGGACATGGCGGGTGCGGTGGGATTGCGCGACGTGCGTTACGGCATGGATGGCGACAACCACCTCGATGCGCCGGTCGATGACAGCAATCCGTATTTTTCCTTCGATCCGGCCAAATGTATCGTCTGCTCACGATGCGTGCGCGCGTGTGATGAGGTACAGGGTACCTTTGCGCTGACCATCGAAGGCCGTGGCTTCGAGTCCAAGGTTGCGGCGAGTATCGGCGAGTCTTTCCTCGATTCGGAATGTGTGTCCTGCGGCGCCTGCGTGGACGCCTGCCCGACGGCGACCTTGATCGACAAGTCGATCATCGACCATGGGCAGCCGGATCACAGCGTCCTGACCACCTGCGCCTACTGCGGGGTCGGCTGCTCTTTCAAAGTGGACATGAAGGGCGACCAGGTCGTGCGCATGACGCCGTACAAGGATGGCATGGCGAATCACGGACACAGCTGCGTCAAGGGGCGATTTGCCTGGGGCTACGCGACCCACAAAGAACGCGCGCTCGACCCGCTGATCCGCGATTCGATCGACGAGCCCTGGCGAAAAGTGAGTTGGGACGAAGCGATACAGTACGCTGCCAAACGGTTCAGGGAAATCCAAAAGAAACACGCCCGCAAAGCGGTCGGCGGCATCACCTCGTCGCGCTGCACGATCGAGGAAGTTTTTGTCGTGCAGAAACTCGTGCGCACGGCGTTCAACAACAATAACGTCGATACCTGTGCACGGGTCTGTCATTCGCCGACGGGTTACGGGCTCAAGCAAACCCTGGGCACATCGGCCGGCACGCAACCGTTCGACAGCGTCATGGATGCCGACGTCATCGTGGTCATCGGTGCGAATCCAACCGATGGCCACCCGGTGTTCGCGTCGCAGATGAAACGCAGGCTCCGCGAAGGCGCAAGACTCATTGTCGTAGATCCGCGCAAGATCGATCTGGTGCGCTCGCCGCATATCGAGGCCGACTTTCACCTGCCGCTGCTGCCCGGCACCAACGTGCCGATGATCAACGCGTTTGCCCATGTCGCGGTTGCCGAAGGGCTGGTAGACGAAAGTTACGTCAACGAACGCTGCGACCTCGACTCTTTCGAGGCGTGGAAAAAGCAGATCCTCAAACCGGAAAATTCACCGGAGGTCGTGTCGGAGATCTCGGGCGTGCCTGCGGACGACATCCGCAATGCGGCGCGGCTGTATGCGAGCGCCGATCGCGGCGCGATCTACTACGGACTGGGCGTGTCCGAACACAGCCAGGGTTCGACCATGGTCATGGGCATGGCCAACCTGGCGATGGCCACCGGCAATATCGGCTTTTCCGGTTGCGGGGTGAACCCTTTGCGCGGTCAGAACAATGTGCAGGGCTCCTGCGACATGGGTTCGTTCCCGCACGAACTGCCCGGCTACCGCCCGGTGCAGGACGATGCGGCGCGCGCGACCTTCGAAGAGCGCTGGGGGGTAGAACTCGATCCGGAACCGGGCTATCGCATCCCGAACATGTTCGACGCGGCGATCGCGGGTAAATTCAAGGGCATGTATATCCAGGGTGAGGACCTGGCGCAATCAGATCCCAACACCCAACATGTCGAAGCCGCCTTGAGCAACATGGACTGCGTCGTGGTGCAGGACCTGTTCCTGAACGAGACGGCCAAGTTTGCCCATGTATTCCTGCCCGGCACGTCTTTCCTCGAGAAGGATGGCACTTTCGTCAATGCCGAACGCCGTATCAATCGGGTGCGCCCGGTCATGAAACCGCGCCAGGGTAAAGCCGAATGGCTCATCACCCAGGAACTCGCCCAAGCACTCGGTTATCCGATGGACTTCGGGAGTCAGGCAGAGATCCTCGATGAGATCGCCGCGCTCGTGCCGACGTTCGCCGGCGTGTCGTTCGAGTTCCTGGACAAGGTGGGTAGCGTCCAGTGGCCTTGCAACGAGACAGCGCCACTCGGCACGCCGATCATGCACGTGGACGGCTTCGTCCGCGGCAAGGGCAATTTTGTCGAGACAGACTACGTGCCGACCAAAGAACGCACCAGCCGCAGGTTCCCGTTATTGCTAACGACCGGGCGCACGCTGACGCAATACAACGTCGGTGCGCAGACCCGACGCACGGCCAACAACATCTGGTACAAAGAAGACCTGCTCGAAGTGCATCCGCACGATGCCGAAGAGCGCGGCATCAGCGACGGCGATCGCGTTTCGCTGACGAGCCGCAAAGGCGACATTACGCTGGAGGCGAAGATCACCGAGCGAGTGCAGCCGGGCGTGGTCTACACCACGTTCCACGATCCCGAAACCGGCGCCAACGTGGTGACCACAGAATACAGTGACTGGGCGACCAACTGCCCTGAATACAAAGTTACTGCCGTGCAGGTGGCGCCCGCGGTGCACCGGTCGAAATGGCAACACCAGTTCGAGAAACGTGCCCGCGAGCAGGGAAAAGTACTCTAGACCAGCTACCCGCGCGCCCCGGTTTTGCTAGAATTCCGGAAACGAAGAAGCCGGACACCGGCTCGAATTACGATTCCAAGGACCCCACAGATGTACATCAACTTTTGGTACCCGATCGCCCTGGACAAAGAAGTGACCAACGAAGCCCCGTTTCGCGCGCAGATCATGGGCCTGAATTATGTCGCGTTCAGAGACTCGCAAGGCACCGCACATGTTTTGAGCGACACCTGCATCCACCGTGGCGGCTCGCTAGGCAAAGGCAAGGTCAAGGGCGACTGCGTACAGTGCCCGTATCATGGCTGGCAGTATGAGGGTACAGGCAAGTGCACGACTATTCCGACATTGGGAGACGACGAGAAGATGCCGGCACGGGCCAAAGTCGATAGTTATCCCGTTCAGGAAAAATACGGCATCGTATTCGCGTTTCTTGGCGATTTGCCCGAGGACGAGCGCCCGCCGCTTTGGGATATCGAGGAATACGAAGACGAAGAGTGGCGCGCAAATGAAATCGTGGTATTCGAGGTGGACTATTATTACGAACGCTCGGTCGAGAATGGCCTTGACGCGGCGCATAATGAATTCGTTCACCCTAACCAGGGTGCGCCCGGCATGAAACAGGACTTACGCACCAACCCAATCAATGTCGAAGACTTCGCCGGCTATGGCAGCAAGTTCATGATCCCGTTTACCCGTGAAGACGTCACCGACGGGCTGATGGGCGATACCATGAACACCGATGAAAACTACCTCAGGGCGGGTTCCGGACACCTGGGCCCGAATGTCCTGGTGACCTGGCTTCAATTCACCAAAGACAATATGTTTAACCAGTACTTCTTCGAAGCGCCAATCGATGAAAATCGCACCCGCATATTTTTCGTCAATATGCGCCATTTCATGATGGAACCGAAAAATGATCAGCGGATTATCGATATCAATATGCAAATCGCACAGGAAGACATTGACGTCCTGGAGGCCTTACGTCCGATTCGCACACCTGACACAACAACGAAGGAATTGCTCACACCTTCCGACCGACCGGTGGTCCGTTACCGTGAATACCTGCAGGATTGGAAAAAGCGTGGCTGGCGAATCGACCAGAAAAAGATCAACGCTACACATGGCGACATCGCCTATGCGATCCCGAGCCCTGAACGTCGCAACTCGAAAGGCTGGATACTCGACGCGATACCGACGCTATAAATAATCAAGGTGGCGTCTCATTTTTTGGAATCGAATTTAACGGATGCAGAGTCTGTTCACTGGCTGTGATAGTCGCGACTCGATCTGACACATGCACGACCGTCAAGGTCGGTAACTGTCAGATCGAGTCCCGACTATCACAATACACACCGCCTGGACCGACATCGCAGCCCAAATGCATTCGCACCGGATCCTACTGTGCAGCTTCAGTCGCCTGCAGGCTCGGCGCGCGGTAAGACTTGCGGCGGCGTACGCGAACAAAATCGATACCGACGCCGCAGATGCACAAAGCAAGGCCGAAGCCAACGTATCGAAAGGAGAACTCTAATTCGCGGTGCATATACAAAGCGAAGGCAATAAAAAGAAGACCCAGCAAGAACATGAGCTCCGCAATTCTGTTGTGGATGAGTGTTTTCGGTGACCGGTCGGACTTGCCGTAATACAGGCGAAAAAAATCGATGCCCACGCCGTAAATGCCGAAAGCAACGCCGACACCGATATACCAATAGGACATCGCGAATTCTCGGCTCATATACAAAGCGAAGGCCACGAAAACAAGACCGAGTAAGAACAGGAGCTCGGGAACATATTTGTGGATTGGCGTTGATGCACTCATGGCGTACGCTGTATTTCAGCTATGGGATTTCAAGACCATAAAATGCATGTAAATGGCCCGCGGAAACGGGCCCTTATTCACAAAATAGCGCTCGAGCCCGTGAAATGCCCACAAAAGTGAGGCCTGTTTCACATTCCAGGTGGGGCGAGAAACCTTCAGAAGTTAAACTGCACGCCCAGCCTGACCTGACGGTTCTTTTTACACCTCGTGGGTACGCATCGCAGCATCAGCTTCTGGCGCCACATCCTCGGCATCGTTAGCTTCCAGACACTCAAGCCACGCGCTGATCCGCTGATCAACACGGGCCAGACGCTTCTTCAGATCAGCCTTGCGAATCACTTTATCCCAGCTTTGGCCTTCGATATGCATAAAAAAATACCCGCAACAAGTGCGGGTATTTTCTCGAAGCCCGCTGAGTTTTTACACAGTCTCCGAAGCGGGTTTTCGACGTTGGATTTTCGATTCCGATTAAGCAGCTTTGCGGCGCATCCATCCGAGCAGCGCTAACGCAGAGCCGAACAGCCAGACGGCACCGGGCACCGGAACATTGGTGACCCAGTCCAGCGGGACCGTGGAATCACTATCCAGCGTTACACCGGCCGGAAGCACAAGTCCAAGCGTCATGCCGTTCGCGCCGTTGAAAAAATCAGCTTCTGCGAAATTGCCCGGCAGGATCTGAGGTTAGTCCATGTTGACCAGCGGGCTATTATTCCAGGTGACTTCCATCGACGTCTCACTGCGTTCCGTCAATGTCTGCGTTATCGATGAACAGGGCGAGATCAAGGCAGAGACCAAACTGGACTCAGAAATCGATGACATCGTCGCGTATCTGAACGATCTCGAATCGGAAATCGTCAGCGTCGGCCTGGAGGCCGGCACACTGACCCAATACCTGACCTACGGTCTGCAATCGGCAGGCTATAAAGTCATCTGCATGGAAGCGAGACAAGTCAAAGCGGCGTTGTCGGCGATGCGCAACAAGACCGACAAACACGATGCCCGCGGTATCGCACAAATCTTGCGTTCAGGCTGGTACAGCCGCGTGCACGTAAAGAGCCTGGAAAGTCATCACATCCGTTTGCTGCTCTCCAGCCGCAGAGCCGTGCTGAGTAAATGCGTCGACCTGGAGAATGAGGTCCGTGGTTTGTTCAAAGTGTTCGGCATCAAGTTGCCGCCCAAGCTCGGGCACGGGCCCTTCGATAAAACCGTCCGTGGCACCATCGAAGCCGATGCCGCGCTGGCCCATGCCCTGTTGCCATTGCTCGACGCGCGGCTGGTGTTGTATCGAACCTTTCGTGAACTCGATAACCGAACCCGCAAAATGGCCCAGCGGGATACTGTCTGTCAGCGCCTGATGACTGCGCCCGGGGTCGGCTATATCACCGCATTGACCTTCAAAGCCGGCGTTGATGATCCCACTCGTTTCAAGCGCTCCCGAACCGTCGGCGCCCACTTCGGACTCACACCCAGGCGCTTTCAGTCCGGTGAGATGGATAACCCGGGACGTATCTCAAGATGCGGTGATCGTGATGTTCGATCCACGCTCTACACCGCTGCTAACGCCTTGCTCACGCGCAGCTCGAAATGGTCCGCACTGAAAGTCTGGGGCATGCAGCTCGCCAAAAAACGCGGTCACCGGCGCGCCGTGATCGCCGTGGCCAGAAAACTCGCCGTCATCCTGCATCGCATGTGGATCGATGACACTCAGTTCCGATGGGGTACGGAGGCAGCAAGGTCATGAAATAACCGCTCACTCCAACCTCAAAAGATGCGTCCCGGCGTGGACGTGGTCTGGATGAAGCCGTATAGGTCTGCTGTGCTTTAAAGCACGTCCAAAAGCCTGGCTCTCCACACCGTCCAACCAATGCCTGCAGCGGCTGGATGCCTCCAGTACCGACTGCGAAGAGAAGCGTGACCCACGCCAAGACGCGACCAAAGAATGCCATAAAACAGGGGAGCTTGACATCAAGGCCCGATTAGAGAAGCGGTCATTCGCCAATCCTAAAAACCAAGCGGGAAATCTCGATCAATCTCAATTTCCACAAACTGCAAACGATTTGGCCAACGGACTACGCGAGTGACGTAGCAATGATAGATTAGGTCGCTACGCGTCTCACCATTATTGCGCCAATACATACAATAAAATTGAGCACCCCGACGATTACAAACGGGGCCCCCGGCATCCAGGCGTCGAAAAGGATTCCTCCGAGCAACGTAATACAAAGAATGCCGATAGAACCGCAGAAATTAAACATTCCTATAACTGAGCCGCGAATATCTTCCGGTGCGGACTGACCCACCAACGCCGCGCAGGACATGATCGCGCTGAACTCGCCGATACCGAGCAATATTGCCGCAGGAATAAATGCGGCTACAATCGGGTTCGGAGAAAACCCAACCCAGAAATAAGCCACCGAAGCGACACCTAGCGCGACAGCCACGGCAGTCAGCCGGTCCCACTTATCCAATACGAAACCCCATATCGGCGCCCAGACGAGGCTCGACCCTTGGATGATGACGAGGAACGTCGCAGCCTGCCGAATCGCATCTTCCGGCCCGAGCCCTTGAGCCACCCCTGCCTGATTGGCCCACAATGAAAAGAAAGTGGAAATGACCACCAGATCACCCCGTGCGACGAATGCCGCCAAACATGCGATGGCGATCCTTGGGTTTGATCTGGTGGCATGAAATCCTTCTTGCAACAACTGAGTGAGTGGTTTCTTCTGTTGCTGACCTGGTTTGCCCGATTGTAGTCCGCGGCCAACGATAGTGGCTGTCACTACGCAAAGACAGGCAGCTACCCAATAGGTCAGGCGCCCGGACAGCAGCGTGCTGTAACCTAATTCTGTGAAGATCGCCGGCAGACGCGACATTCCAATCACCAAGGTCATCGCGCCCAACCCGTTAGCGATTCCCGATGCGGCAACCAGTCGGCCCCGGGATTTCTCTTGAGGATAGTCGGCAAGTACGGTGGCCATCATTGCGGTGATGGCTGCGGCTCCAACGGCAAAAAACATGCGGCCCAAAACCAGCTGGGTAAAATTCTGCGCGAGCGGGAAGATAGCGAGGGCGGTACCGATCCATAAGAAACCCAGTCGATAGATTCGCCGCCGCCCGATCTTATCGGCCAATGCACCCACCGGGGCAATCAATAACAGCATCACCAACTCATAAGAGAACGACAACATGCCAGTGGAGCCACCCTGCTCGTCCAATGGAATATGTAAGTTTTCAGCCAACACATAGGGCTGCATGAAACTCATGAAACTGACGATCCCGATGGTAAAAAAGGACGCGTATAGGTAAGTCAGCGCATTTCGACGAGTGATACCGGATTGCAACCAGATGGGACCGAGTCGATTGGCAGGAGTATTATTTTGATCCATAGGTATATCGTATTTAAATATATCAGCTTGCTTTGAACCTATAGCTGATATCAGCCGGTGTACGGACAAGAAAGAATCAATTACAGCAGGTTAGTGAAAAGCTTTTTATGCTTTGACTAATAAAAATAGAAGTGACATTCTGATGCGCATAGATATTATTCTAGACCCTGACCTATCGCCGAGCGAAGTAATGGAGCTAGGCCTTCTCGCGGAAAGTTATGGATTTAGGGCGGTGTGGACATCCAATTACCCGTCTTCGCGAGACCCCTTCATTAATCTCTGCCCACTCGCTCTTGCATCCAGCAGGATCCGGCTCGGTCCACTGGTCGTCACTCCCTACGAACTGCATCCATACAAGATTGCGAAAGCGCTGGCCAGCCTGAATGAACTTTGTGGTGGCCGGGCAAACATCCTGACCGGTGGCCCTACGGGCGTGAATGCCACCATGGGCATGGGG
>PVMK01129206.1_pt1 | contig 145849 bp, 123 predicted proteins | sample 1853481 | NCBI WGS metagenome assembly PVMK01 (sample SAMN08533507, study PRJNA380276) | Marine sediment metagenome, whole genome shotgun sequencing project.
ATCTTCACGATGTCTCAGCATGGCATTGAGCATCACTACGAGCTTGCGAGCCACGGCGATGAGGGCGAGTTTCTTCGGTTTGCCTTTGGCGAGTAGCCGCAAGTAGAAGGCTTTGAGGACGGGATTGTGTCGGCTTGCCACCAAGGCGGCCATGTACAGCAGTCGTCTGGCCGAACTTCGGCCCCCACGGATGCGTCGCTTTCCACGTGATTGGCCACTTTCACGGATGTACGGCGCCAGACCGGGCAAAGCCGCTGCTTGGGCTTTGGTGAGTGTCCCGAGCTCTGGCATGTGCGCCAAGAGACCGCTGCTGACGGCAGGCCCCACGCCCTTAACCGTTTGCATGCGGCGCGACTTGTCGCGTAGCTCCGCATCTTCCTCGACAAGCTTGGTGATGGCCGCATCGAGTTTCTTGATCTCGTGGACCAAGACACGCTCGACCCGTTCGATCGATGCGACGACTTGCTTGTCGTCGCTGTGCTCCCGATGGTTCTTTTGCGTCGTCTGCAGCTCCACCAGCTGATGACGGCGCTTGACCCGCTGTTGCAGCCGTAGCCGCAATGCGTTTGGGGGCTCGGTCGGAGCCGGCTTCATTCGCTCGCCAAACACCGCCAGCATCTGCGCATCGATCGGGTCGCTCTTGGCCAATCGCCCCGTAGAGCGCATAAAGTCACGGGCTCGAGCAGGATTGATCACGCTGCACGCAATGTCGCGTGCCGCCAATGCCGCAAAAAGCGCCCGCTCATATCCTCCCGTCGATTCAAGCACCACGTGTGGCTGCTTCTGCGCAGCCATATAGTCCACCGCCCTATCAAGCTCCTCCGGCTGCGCAAACACCCGCGGCTCCCCTTCCGCTCCGACGCAAACATCTAGTTTTCTCTTGGATACATCCACTCCGACCCACGTCATCTTGCTGTCCTTTCTGCCACAAGGACTCGGGCCTTCGCTCCGCTTTGCATGTACGACCTGCTTGATTTCTCGCTGCGGTCAGGCAACTGTTCGAGCTCAAGCCCGAGGTCGGATTCGCCGGTCTGGCTACGTCACGTTCTGGTACTCACCGAACAAAGCCGCATCGACCTGGCGAATCCGCCTCTGGCTCGTCCGCTTTACCAGATCCTCAAGACACAAAGCCGACAGATGGCGGCGGATCGCCCCGTCAACTGCAGCCCATGCTGTTGCCGCAGTTTAGGCAGCGGTAACACGCGCCGTTGCGGATCGTGATGTGGCCGCATTTGTCGCACATCGGGGCGTCGCCCATCATCTCACCGAGCTGTTGATCGAGCGCGTTCCCCTGCTGGGCACCGTCGTCGAAACCGAAGGTCACCTGCTCGGCCGGCTCGATTGCGGCCGGCGGTTCGCTTGGCTGCAAGCCCTCCAACCGTTGCACGGCGGCGACGTCGGTCGGATTCTGGAGCTCTTCCCGCTCCTCCTTCGGAGGCACCTGCGCGAAATCGTATTGCCGGAGGTACTCGACGCCGAGCACGCGGAACACGTAGTCGATGATCGAGGTTGAGAATTTGATGTTCGGGTGGCCCTCGACGATGCCCTGAGGCTCGAAGCGTGTGAAGGTGAACTGCCGGACGTATGCGTCGAGCGGCACACCATGCTGGAGGCCCATCGACACGCTGATCGCGAAACAGTTCATCAGGGAGCGGAATGCGGCGCCCTCTTTGTGCATGTCGACGAAGATCTCACCAAGCGAGCCGTCCTCGTACTCGCCTGTGCGAAGGTAGACCTTGTGCCCGCCGACGCGCGCTTCCTGCGTAAAGCCGCTGCGCTTCTTCGGAAGACGGTGACGCCGGGTCGTCGGCGGCGTGAGCCACTCCTGAACCGGGGCCTCGATGGCCTTCATCGGAGCGGGCGCATTGGCCTTCGCCGTGTGCTCTTCCTGCTCTTCGCCCTCGGAGTCGGCCTTGGCGTTGAGCGGCTGTGAGGACTTCGAGCCATCCCGGTAGAGTGCGACCGCCTTGAGGCCGAGCTTCCAGCCCTCCATATAAATCTCCTCGACGTCTTCGAGGGTCGATTCCGTAGGAAGATTCACGGTCTTGGAGATCGCACCCGAGAGGAACGGCTGCGCGGCCGCCATCATGTGGACGTGGGCCATCGGCTCGATGAAGCGCTCACCGATCTTGCCGCAGCGGTTCGCGCAGTCGAACACCGGAAGGTGCTCCGCCCGAAGATGGGGCGCGCCTTCGACCGTCATACGGCCGATCACGACGTCGTTGATTTCGCCGATCTCCCTGCCGGAATGACCCCAGTAGCGAAGCAGGTGGAAGCCCGGCTTGCTGTACACCTCGGCTTCGATCTCGAGCCGCTCGTAGGCCTCGGTCCCAATTACCCATGGCGCCAACGCGGAGCCTACATCGAACACGCCGCGAAGCGCGTCTTCGGCCTTTTCGATCTCGCGCTCGGTGAGCCCGTTTTCGAGCAACGCCTTGCGCCCGCAGTGCGGTGCACCGGTGAAGGTGTTGGTGCCTGTCACGTAGGAGACGATGTCGGTGAGCTGCGCCTCGGTGTAGCCCAAGTTCTGAAGCGCTTTGGGCACGCTCTGATTGACGATCTTGAAGTAGCCGCCGCCCGCGAGCTTCTTGAACTTCACCAGCGCGAAGTCCGGCTCGATGCCGGTCGTGTCGCAGTCCATCAGAAGCCCGATGGTGCCGGTCGGTGCAAGCACGGTCGTCTGCGAATTGCGATAGCCGTACATTTCGCCGAGCTTGCAGGCCAAGTCCCAGTCTTCGTGAGCGGCCTGAATCAGCTCCGGCGGGCACGCGGTCGGCTCCTCGTCGGTCATCCCGGGGCCACCGGTTTCGTTGATGCGGTAGGCCGCGTCACGATGCTTGCCCATGACACGAAGCATCGGCTGACGGTTGCGCTGGAAGCCCGTGAAGGGGCCCTTGCTCGCAGCGATCTCCGACGAGGTCGCGTACGCGTGGCCACACAGGATCGAGGTGAGCGCCGCACAGATCGTCCTGCCTTCGTCACTGTCGTAAGGAATCCCGAGCTGCATCAGCAGGGTGCCAAGATTCGCGTAGCCAAGCCCCAGAGGCCTGAAATTGTGGCTGTTCTTTGCGATTTCCCGCGTAGGATAGCTCGCGTAGTCGACCGCGATGTCCATCGCGATGATCAGAACGCGAATCGCCTGACGGTACCCGTCGATGTCGAAGCGGCCCTCCTCGTCGAGGAACTTCGAGAGATTGATCGACGAAAGGTTACACGCCGAGTTGTCGAGAAACATGTACTCCGAGCACGGGTTCGACGCGTTGATGCGGTCGGTGTTCGGGCACGTGTGCCAGTCGTTGATCGTGGTGTCGTATTGTAGACCAGGATCGGCACAGCCCCATGCTGCCTGGGCGACCTTCCGCCACACGTCGCGCGCGCGGTACGTGTCGCAAACCTCGCCGGTGGTGCGAAGCGTGGTCTTCCACTCGCCGTCGGTCTCGACCGCATTCATGAACTCGTCGGTCACGCGCAGCGAGTTGTTCGAGTTCTGGCCCGACACGGTGTGGTAAGCGTCGCCGTTGAAGTCAGCCTCGTAGCCAGCCTCGATGAGAGCCCGGGCCTTCTTCTCCTCGCGGACTTTCCACTCGATGAAGTCGATGATCTCGGGGTGGTCCATGTCGAGGCAGACCATCTTCGCCGCGCGGCGCGTCGTTCCGCCGGACTTGGTGGCGCCTGCCGCGCGGTCGAGCACTTCGAGAAAGCTCATCAGGCCGCTCGAGGTTCCCCCGCCCGAAAGCTTTTCCTGCTTGCCTCGGATCTTCGAGAAGTTGGTGCCTGTGCCGGAGCCGTACTTGAACAGTCGCGCTTCGTTCTTGATCAGCTCGTAGATCGCCATCAGGTCGTCATTGACGGCCTGGATGAAACAGGCGGAGCACTGTGGGTTCTCGTACGCCGTGGCCGTTTCGAAGATGATGTCTTGTTCGGGGTCCCAGGCGTAGTTGCCTCCCGAACCTTCGATGCCGTACCGCTGGTAGAGGCCGCAATTGAACCAAACGGGAGAGTTGAAGGCTGCCTTTTGATGGATGAGGAGGTGGGAGAGCTCGGCCTCGAAAGTGTCCGCGGCGTCTTTGTCGGCAAAGTACCCGCCGAATTTCTCGCCGGCCTCGCGGAGCGAGTGGGCCACACGGTAGACCAACTGACGGACGCTGCGTTCGCCCTTGTTCTTGTCGCCGTCGATACCTGCCCTGCGGAAGTACTTGGACGCCGCAATGTCGGTCGCGAGCTGACTCCATCCCTCGGGGACCTGGGCGCCCTTGAGCTCGAACACCACCGAGCCGTCCGAATTGCTGATCAGGCTGTCTCTTAGGACGTATTCCACCTGCTCGAGGGGGTCTGCGGCACCCTCCGTCAGCTTGCGATCCATCGAGAGACCGCCCGCTTGCTGAGAAACCTCGGCCCGCCGGGCGCCATCGATCTGCAAATTGCTAGTCATTCCCCTAGTATCTAGTGCCACAGTATACCTCCAACCAGACGCAACTCACCATCCAGGCCAATCCACCGTCCATCCCCAGGTAGATCCCCAACTTTCCACAATCGTCCCACAAGGGATTGCGCTGGTAGCCTCGTTCCCACCACAACCGCTTGGGGGCGGACCTGCGAAGTAGCTCCGCGAAGCCGGGCCAGTCAAGCAGAAACGATCGGCCCGAATTGCTTTCTTTCTTTCGCCCACGATTTCGAGCAGTTGAGGGGGGCGTGCGGAGGCGTTTTCTGCCGTTTCGCAGCGCGTCATAGAACCGTTTATCTCAGATCGCACCACGTGACACCCCATGTATAGTCACAGTGGGTATCCTACTAGATATTGGGGTATGCTCTCAAGAAACACGCAATATTTAGGGTGTCATGTGTGTTGGTATCCGACAGTGAACGATAGGAGCACACTCTCGGACCGGCCACCTGCTCCCTCTGTTGAACCCTCAAGATCGCGCCACAAGTCCGCGTAATGCGAGTCCTTCTTCCCGGTGCATCATGCCCGCGGAGCGAACTAGGATAAGAGCGAGCCATGAAAGTGCACTTGGTCGACGGAACCTACGAGCTCTTCCGATCTTGGTTCGGTGCGCCGGCGTCGAAGTCGCCAACGGGACAGGAAGTCGGCGCGACGCGGGGCTTCTTGCGGTCGATGGCGGCGATGCTTCGGGACGGCGACGTGACGCATGTCGGCTGCGCGTTCGACCACACCATCGAGTCGTTCCGCAACGACCTGTTCGACGGGTACAAGACGGGCGATGGATTGGAACGAGAGCTCTTCGATCAGTTCTCGTTGGTGGAGCGCGCGAGCAGGGCGCTCGGGATGGCCACCTGGCCCATGGTCGAGTTCGAAGCCGACGACGCACTTGCCGGAGCGGCTGCGAAGTTTACGGGCGCACCAGGCGTGGAACAGGTCGTGATCTGCTCTCCCGACAAAGACCTCTGCCAGTGCGTACGCGGCCAAGAGGTCGTGACCCTCGATCGACGCAGACAGATCGTTCTGGACGAAGTGGGGGTGCGCGAGAAGTTCGGAGTGTCGCCAGAATCGATCCCGGACTACTTGGCCCTCGTGGGAGACGCCGCCGATGGGATCCCCGGCATTGCGCGGTGGGGGGCGAAGAGTGCGGCCACCGTGCTCGCCAAGCTCGTGCACCTCGAGAACATCTCTGACGATCACGCGCAGTGGGGCGTGAAGGTTCGCGGCGGCGCTGCACTCGCGGACAACCTCAGCGCGCAACGCGACAACGCGATGCTATATCGAACGCTTGCAACGTTGCGCATCGACGTGCCGATCGATGAGTCGCTCGACGACCTCCGTTGGACCGGGCCCGACCGTCCCGCGCTCGAAGCCCTGTGCCAAGAGCTCGGCGAACGGGCCCTGCTCGATCGAATCTGAGATCAGGAAAAACGGATGTCGGGGTGAAGCGCGGCGAGGTACTCACGGGCCTTGCGCACGTAGTTGGCCGCGCCCTCCTCGAGACTGGCGCCTTGGCTCGGGTCGATCTGGCGAGCCACCTTCCCTGGGGAGCCCAAAACGACTGAATAGTCTGGAATTTCCTGCCCCTGCGTGACCAGCGCGTTGGCGCCGATCGTGCAGTACTTGCCGATCTTCGCGTTGTTGAGAATCACAGAATTGACCCCAATCAAGCTGTAGTCGCCGACTTCGCAGCCATGCACCATCGCATGGTGGCCGACGGTCACTCCGCGCCCGAGGATGAGACGGATGCCGGGGTCGGTGTGCAGGACAGCGCTGTCTTGAATGTTGGTCTCTTCACCGATGATGATCTCGTCGGAGTCGCCCCGCAAGACCGCGTTGAACCAGACGCTGCACTTGTCCTTGAGGACGACCGAGCCAATCACGTCCGCCGAGTCCGCCACGAACACCTCGCCTTCGACTCTTACGCGCCGTGTTCCGAGCTCGTAGATCATCAGAGTGCGCTGCCCTTGAATAGAACCGGGGAGTAGAGGTTGAGCCCGATGATGACTTGCCACGTCTCCGCGTTGAGCTCGGACCCGCGCGTCGTGAAGCCATAGAACGTCGGGAAGCGGAAGGTCGCGAAGATATCCATCATCGCGGTCCCAGCTTCTACGGTGTACCCGGCCCCGAATCCGAGCGGGATAAAATAGAATGGACCTTGCACCAAGCCCGACGTTGCGGTTCGAACCGTATGGCCGAGGTCGAACATGTTCATGCCGCTATTGAGCTTCAGGAAGAACCTCTCGGTCGCGTTGGCGATGAAGTTGAACGGGATGTTGAGCGACCAAATGGACGGGCCTTGGGGGTTGTTGTCGACGACGAACTCCATCCCCGTATCGAATGCGAACTGCTCGTGAATGATGAAGCGGAGCGGGATGCCGCCGAGGAAGCCGAACTCGGTCCTCGAAGGGATTCGGAACACAGCATCGATGCCGAGCTTCACGACCTCGCTCTCGTACGCTTCGAAGCGCGCGTAGAGGGGGATGTCTCCGAACTTCACCTCGGGCGACATGCTGAACGTGATGAGCCCCTCTCCGCCGAAACCGAAATTGGGAAAGACGCTGACGCCAGGAAAAGACCCCATCCGATATCGGGAAAAGCCGATCTCGAAATCGTCGGCGAGCGTGATCGCGACGCCGAAATTCATCGTCGAGATCGTGCCAGTCGCACCGAACGGCTGGCCGTCGTCCTTCCGACGGCCGATGACCGTGTCGAACGTTCCCCTCATCATGCCGCGGGGCATCGTCAGGTTCCGGTTGGCGTATCGGGGATCGTAGTGCTCGGACGCGTTGGGCTTGCGGGTGCCGACCGGGGGCGGCTCGGTCTCCTCGACCCAGTCGGGATTCTGGGGGGAACGCTGCTCGTACTCAGTCGGAGGCGCGTCCGCCCACTCCGGGTTGGGCTCCGTGCGAGCCGGCTCCACCGACTCCGGCTGAGCCTCGGGCGCAGGGTCGGGTTCGGGAGAACTTGGCGCAGGGTCGGGTTCAGGAGAACTTGGCGCAGGGTCGGGTTCGGCGGGGGCTGCAATCGGCTCACCCCAGGCTCCCGACTGCGCAAATGCGGTAACTGGTAGCCCGAACGCCACGAGGCCGACGAGCGAGAAAAGACAGATGGCTCTACACACGAACCCGCCCATAAACCAATCCAACTGCGGTGCCAAGCACGGACCCCGCGGGCCACGTGAGCCCACATTGCGCGACAGACGCACGTGCCTATACTCGCGCCCCTCTGGCGATGTAGCTCAGGCGGTTAGAGCGGGCGTTTCATACGCGCTAGGTCGGTGGTTCGAGTCCACCCATCGCCACCAGGTCGGAGCCCGTTCTGACTTGGCGTTCGTCGAGAAAGCGGGATGCGTATCACTTGCACTGAACGCGCGTACTGCGTAGTTTAGACAAATGCCCGTAGCGTCACGACGACGAATCGCCACGCGCGCTGGCGCGCAGGCCGCGGGCTTGTCTCTCGCCCTTTCCGTGGCGGGCTGGTTCGGGCTGCGCTGGGGTGGCATCGAAGTTGCGTTACCGGTGTTCGCTTGGGTGACCGGAGTTGCAACTGGCGTCGCAGGGCTCCTCACGGCCTTCTACGTCGAGCTTTCTGTCGGCCGGCGCGTTGCGAGAGTGGTGCGCGTCCTCGAAGCCCACGCCAGGGAGAGCAGCTTGCAGCGCTTGCCCGATTTGGGCGGAGATCAGATCGGCGAAATCGGTCGCGCCGTCAACGACTTGCTCGCCAACCTCACCTCCCTGGAGGTGCGCATGATCGAACAGGGGCACGAGCTTCGTCACACACGCGAAGAGCTGGTCCTGAAGAAGGCGCTCGGCCTGAAGTCAGCCGAGCTCGAGCAGCGGCTACGCGAACGCGCGCTCCTGTTCGACATCGTCCGCGCAAGCGCATCGGAGCAAGAGCTCGATGCAGTGCTCGGCGACATCGCCGTACGTTTGGGCAAGGCGCTCTACCTCCGTGAATGCATGTTGTTCCTGGTCGACTCGGAGACGCGGCGTCTGACACTGCGGGCCGCGTATGGTTTCGAGCGCCCCGGAGAGCTCCTCGAGCGCATCGTCCTGTTCGACGAGGATCTGCTCGGCCAGGTGGCTCAACTCGGCGAGCCCATCATGCTCGACGACCTCGCCGAGCTCGATGAAGACACGCTGTGGGAACCGATTCCGCCGAACGGCTCCATTGCAATCCTGCCTATCGTTCACCACGGCAAGACCACCGGCGTTTTGGCCGCAACGCGCGAGCAAACTACGGCTTTCTCGGACGTCGAGAAGGGGCTCCTCGAAGCGATCTCCGATCAGCTGGGCTTGGCGATCCGCCATACGCAGCTGTTCGATGAGCTTCGGCGCGGCTCCCAACACGACGACCTGACCGGCCTCGGCAACCGCCGCCTGCTCCGAATTCGACTGGAGGACGAGCTTCACCGCGCCGAACGATTCGGCCAGCCGGTGAGCATCCTCGCGATCGACATCGACTACTTCAAGGCACTCAACGATCGGCACGGTCACCCCACGGGAGACGCCTCGCTCCGCAAGCTCGCGGGCCTCATGACGCGAAACCTGCGCCGCATCGACACGATCACGCGAACCGGAGGCGAAGAGTTCGTGGTGCTTCTTCCACGCACCAATCTCGCCGAGGCCACGCAGGTCGCCGAGAAGCTTCGCTCAATGGTGGAGGGTACCGAATTTCCGGGCGGCGACGGACAGCCCGACGGTATGCTGACCGTCAGCCTCGGCGTGGCATCTCTTCGTCCCGAGGAGACCGGCGCCGACTTGCTCGCGCGGGCGGACACCGCGCTCTACGAGGCCAAAGATCGAGGCCGCAACTGTGTGGTCAGCGCATCTCAGTCGGCGGGCTCGGCACGCTCCCTGACGAGGTCGCGAATCTGACGAAGCTCGAAGGGCTTCTCGAGGCACACCAACGGCGTTCGCTGGAGGAACTCGCGGGCCTGAGGCGTGAACGCGCCACCCGTCATGAACACGAATCGAGAAGCGATCTCCGGGCATCGCTCTGAGACGCGCGCGAACAGTTCCATTCCGCTCACCTCGGGCATCATCAAGTCGCAAAACACGACGTCGAACGGCTCGTCCGAGCACAAGCGCTCGATCGCTTTCTCTCCGCTCGTGAAAACCTCCACCTCGTGGCCGCGAAGCGCGCGGCGAATCGACCGACCCACGAGGGGCTCATCGTCGACGACGACCACACACGCGCGCGCCCCGGGTGTGGCAGTCGGCGGCGCCTGCGTGATCTGCGGAACGTCGGTGCGCGTGGACGCCGGGAGCCTGACCACGAAGATGGTGCCACCGCCGAGCTCGCTTTGGACCTCGATGGTGCCACCTGCGTCGCGGATGATGTTCCGGCAGATCGACAGCCCGAGGCCCGTCCCCTCGGAGATGGCCTTGGTCGTGAAGAACGGCTCGAAGACACGGCTCATGCGACCGGGCTCGATGCCGGTCCCATTGTCGACGACCTGGATCAGCGCCCAGCCCTGGTCGTCGGTGAAAGTCCGCACGGTGATGCGATTCTCGCGCACTCCGCGCTCGGGCATGGCCTGAGATGCGTTGATCAGCAGATTCAGAAACACCTGTCCGAGCCGCGATTCGTTGGCATCCACTGGCGGGGTCTTGCCAAAGTCCCGTTTGAGGGTGGCCCGGTGACGGATTTCATTCCAACAGATGTTGATCGACGATTCGAGCACGGCCCGAACGTCGACGTTGCCGCGCCGCTCGTCGTCAACGCGCGAGAACGTCTTGAGATCGCGCACGATGTTCTGCATGCGCATGGCGCCGTGAATCGCCTCGTCCAATTGTTGCCTGGCGTGCTCGGGCCATGCGGCCACCTCGCGTGAATCGATCTCCTCGCGCGTCAGCTGCAAGTTCGACAGCACGTACATCAACGGATTGTTGAGCTCGTGCGCAACGCCGGCCGCCAAGGTGCCCACCGAAGCCATCCGGTCCGCGAACACGAGCCGAGATTCCATGTCTTGGCGCTCCGCCGCGCGAGCGGTCGCCTCTTCAATCGCGCGCTCGGCGATCAGCAGGCGGGTCCCGAGAATCTCGGGGTCGATGGGTTTCGAGAGGTAGTCGGAGGCGCCGGCGTCCAAAACGGTGTTGAGGTCCTCGGCGCGGTTGCGGCCGGTGATCACCAGGAGCACCACGTCCTCGCCGCCCGGCCGACTACGCACCATTCGGCACAGGTCGAGACCTGACATCCCGGGCAGCGTCCAATCGACGAGCATGAGCTGAAACGGTCGCTCGAGGTGGGCCTTGAGGGCCTCCTCCGCGGTCCCTGCGACGGTCACTTCGTAACCTCGCGCACACAAGAGCTCGTGCAGGAGCCCCCGCATCGAGCTCGAGTCGTCGACGACCAGCGTTCGCAAGGGGACGTTCGTCACTAGCCCTAAAGTCTAATCGAATTGGCCAAAAGGTTCATGGTTTCGTGCTCGCCTTGACCTAGGTCCGTTCATGGCTATCGTGCGGGGTGGATAACGCGGTGCGTCATCCAAGGAGGATGAAGACATGACTCGCAAAAACCAACTTCACCGGAGCGGGACGCGGCTCCAACAGCAGGGCTCGCTCTGGCTCCAGGAAACGCGGAACGCGAGCGGAACCTTTGTCGTAGAGGCCCAGGATGCCAGTGTCACATTCGGGCGGGACGTGCGCGCGGCGGGCGCGAAGCTCGTCCGGACCGCGGGTCGCTCGGCTCAGGGGTTCCACAAGGTGTTGAACAAGGAGGCACTCGATTGGCAAGCCCTGGCACTGCAGACCCGGGATGCCTACATCGCGTCTCTCGGCGAGCGGCGGGAGCGCGTGGGACGCCGGGCCCTGGGCACCCGAGACGCGTTGAGGCCGGGGGCCGTCGAGACGAACGTCCTCCAGTCGGCACATGATCTGCTCGAACTGGCCCAGAGTCGGGTCGACGCAAGGCTGGACCAGGCGACCAAGCCCGTCAAAGCACCCACGGCCAAGAAAGCAAAGGCCGGAGCCAAGAAGACAGCCAGCCCGATGCGCAACTACGATCAGCTCAGCGCCAAGGACGTCGTGAGCCGGGTCCAAAAGCTGTCCGGCCCGCAGGCGACCGCGGTTCTCGATTACGAGCGAGGGCGAAAGAAGCGTGCCACCGTCATCCGAGCCGCCGAGCAGCGCCTAGCGGCGGCGAGCTGAAGCCGCTCCCGAAGCATCTGTACAGCTGACCAGGCTGCACTACACTTCAGGCCGTGGGCGAAAACAAACAGGTTCTCGTTGCCGATGACGAGGACAATCTACGCCGCGTCCTGAAAGCGCAACTGCAGCACGACGGATACGAGGTCCACTGCGTCCCGGACGGGGAGGCCGTGCTCAAGGCCATGGCGGAGCATCACATCGACGTTCTGATCACCGATCTACGCATGCCGAAACTCGACGGTATGCAAGTGCTCAAGTCGGTGAGCGAGCGCTTCCCGAATGTACCGGTCATCATGATCACCGCGCACGGGACAGTCGACACCGCGGTCGAGGCACTCAAGCTCGGCGCGTTCGACTACGTGACCAAGCCTTTCGACCGGGCCGAGTTTCGGACGGTCGTCAGGAAAGCGGTGCGGACACGCGAGCTCTCCCAAGAGCACGTGAGCGGAGACCCGAACGAACGCGGCCGCTACAGGATCATCGGCCAGTCCGCGCCCATGCACGGCGTCTACGACGTCATCGAAAAGGTCGCGGACACGCCCAGCACGGTCCTCATCACGGGCGAGAGCGGCACGGGTAAGGAACTGATCGCGCGGGCCCTGCATGAAAACAGCTCCCGAAAAAACAAGCCATTCGTCAGCGTCAACTGCGCCGCAATCCCGCCCGACCTGCTCGAGAGTGAGCTCTTCGGCTACGAAAGGGGCGCGTTCACCGGGGCGGTCACGAGCAAACCGGGGCGTTTCGAACTGGCGCACAGCGGCACATTGTTTCTCGACGAAATCGCGGAGATCCCAGTCAGCATGCAGGTCAAGCTGCTCCGAGCGCTGCAGGAGCGAGAGTTCGAGCGCGTGGGCGGCATCAAGACCATCACGGTGGACAGCCGCCTCGTCGCGGCGACGAACCGGGACCTCAAGGCAAGCATCGCCGACGGTGGGTTTCGCGAGGATCTCTACTACCGCCTCAACGTCGTCCATGTGCACCTGCCGCCCCTGCGTGACCGTCCGAGCGACATCCCGCTGCTGCTCGAACACTTCCTGCGCAAGTTCAACGCCAAGCTCGACCGCTCGATGACGGGGTTCGAAGAGGCTGCGATGAAGCCGCTGCTTCGCTACGGCTGGCCAGGAAACATCCGAGAGCTCGAAAACGTCGTCGAGCGATGTGTGATCTTCGCCGAGGACGGCGAAGTTGGCGCACAGCACCTCCCCGCTGAGGTCGTCGACTCGGACAGCGAGGCTGGACTCGGCCTCGGTGCGGAGATCGGCCCGACCCCTGGGGAAACCGGATTGAAGGAAGCGGTGAGAGAGGCGACGCTCAAGCTAGAGCGGGAGTTCATCGGTCGAGCGCTCGACCAGACCGGTGGCAACGTCACGCACACGGCACGGCTTCTCAAGATCTCGCGCAAGAGCCTGCAGAACAAGATGAAAGAGTTAGGGCTCAGGAACGACTGAAATCAGTTCGTGTTCGTCGCCGTGGACCGAGAGCATCGACTCGATGTCCTCGCGACTCACCGGCTTCTGCAGCACGGGATTGGGCACCGAGGCAGCGAATCTGCGTAGGCGAGGCGTGAACGCGCCACCGCTCATGAACACGATCCGCCTGGAGAGCTGCGGGTGCTCCTTCTCGATGGTGTCGTAGAAGGTCTTGCCGTCGACCTCCGGCATCATCAGGTCGCAAACGATCCAGTCGAAGCTCGGATCTTCGGAGAGTCGCGCGAGAGCTTCGACCCCGCCAAGCACGGTGACCGTGTCGTACCGGCGCCGCAGGCGTCTCCACAGAGCGGAAAGAACCATCGCGTCGTCGTCGACGATCAGGATCCTCAATCGCTTCAGGGGGGCCTCCGAGAGCGGCTTACTGTCGCGGCGAGGCTCGATGGCAGTCAAGCCGGTGTCCGTGGGAAGGATGAGCTCGAAACGGGTCCCGCCGTCGGCGAGATGGTGGACCTCGACCCTGCCGCCGTGCTGCTGGGCCACGCGCTTGCAAGCAGTAAGACCCAAACCCATGCCGCCATCGTGCGCCTTGGTCGTGAAGCCCGGCGTGAAGATGCGGTCGCGGACGTCCTCGTGAATGCCCGCCCCCGTGTCGCTCACCCCGACAACCAGGTCATCGCCTTCCACCCGCGTCTCGACCACGATCCGGTGTTTGTCGTATGGGCCGCCATCGATGGCCTCCACCGCGTTGGTCAGCAAGTTGACCAGTACCTGCGCGATGCGACCTGGAAAGGCTGCTATCAGTGGAACCGGCTCAAAGCGCTTCACTAGGCGAGCACGGTAGCGAATCTGATTGAATACCATCGCGCAGGCGTCATCGACGACCCGGGTGATGTCCATCATCTCGGCCTGGTCATCGTCGACGCGCGAAAAGGTCCCGAGGCTGCGAGCGATGTCTTGGATCCGATGCATGCCCTTGTAGCAATCGGTGAGCATGTCTGCCGCGTCATCGATCACCTCCTGCAGGCTCGCGTCAGCGGTGATTCGTTCAAACGACTGCGGCGTGATCGCCTCCTGCGTGGCTAGCTCGACCCGCAGCGTCCGGACGAAACGACGAATCGCCTGGTGTGACTCGCGTAGACTCTCGAGATTCGCGAGCACGAAGGTCAGCGGGTTGTTCACTTCGTGGGCGAGGCCCGCCGCCAGGCGCCCCACCGTGCGCAGCCTATCCTCTGACACACGCAATCCGAGCGCCGCTGGCGGCATGCTGGGAGGCACGCTCGGACGCAAGGTAGGTTGCAGCTGAATGATCGTGGCCTCCCGCCCATCCCACACGGAAACGATCGACGTGGCGGTCAGCGGGGACACTAGGCCATCGGGAAGCTGTAGCTGATAGCTCGCTGGCTTGCCCTCCTCGGGAACCGCATGCTCGAACGGCTCGCCCAGCACGCCTTCGCAGTCCACACCGAGTAGCGCGCAGGCGGCGGGGTTGATGAACAGCACCCGCTGGGCGCCATCGACGACGACGATGCCATCGGTCGCGCGCGTCAGTAGCTGGCGGCTGTACGTCTCGCTGCCGTGCGCGTCGCGCAGTTGCACCAGCACGCGGCGCAACTCGTACTCGCGGTTGATCGACTGCTGCAGACCCGCAACGTACGTGTCCGGAAGCGCCATCTCCCACGGCGGCTCATCGGGGAGCGTGCACGTCTCCTCGCCGAGTAGGAGTGCGCTGATCCCGCGCGCGGCCGGCGGAAGCTCGGAACCGAGGCCCGTATCCCAGCAGACCAGGTGAGGCGCGTGACTCTCGAACTGATTGATCGCGTCTTCGCGATTGACGGCCACGCGGCACACGACGGCTTCGGGCCACGCATGAAGGCCTTCGCGAACGAGCATAATGCGCTCCGGATTGCCTGAAGCGATCAGGACACGAATCCGTCTCGTCGCCGAAATCGCTGATATTTGAGTCTTGCCGAGCAGCACGGTCATCCTGGGCGTGGCATCACCCTTGACGCCCCTGTAAAACCATAGCACTGTAATAAGGTGTTGTGAACGGTAGTTCTTGATGGTGGTGTCGGTTGCTCGATAAGCGCGAAGACGACGGAGAGCACGAGGTCCGGGACGTCCTCTTGGTGGAGGACAGCCTGATCGACGCACAGCTGATTCGGAGACTGCTGCGGCGGGTGTCGTCGTCGTACTATCGGGTCACGCACGTTCGCACCCTGAACGACGCGGTGTTGTTGGCCGAAGAACTCGTCCCCGATGTCATTCTTGCAGACCTGAATCTGCCCGACTCGCGGGGCACGCAGACCGTTGCAAGCCTGCAAACCTCTTATCCGGACATCCCGCTGGTCATCGTCAGCGCGTGGGAGGATGAAGCGATCTCGCTGCGGTCGGTCAAGGCGGGCGCACAAGACTACCTGGTAAAAGGTCACATCGACGGTGCGAACCTGCACCGCGTGATTCGCTACGCCATCGAACGAAAGCGCACTGAGCTCGAGCTCGTGCGCCTCGCGCACTTCGACCAGCTGACCTCGCTTCCGAACCGAACGCTGCTTCGCGAACGCGTCGATCATGCGCTCGCTCGGGCGATGCGCTCCGGTTCCGGCGTCGCCACGCTGATCCTCGACATGGATCGCTTCAAGGAGATCAACGACAGGCTCGGCCACGAGATCGGCGACAAACTGCTGGTCGAGGCGGCGCAAAGAATCCGGGCGTGCGTCCGCGACCAGGACACCGTGGCTCGGCTCGGGGGTGACGAGTTCGCGGTGATTGTCGAAGGGGTGAGCGAGGCCAAGGAAGTGCTGCCGGTCATCGAGCGAATCATCGAGAGCTTGCGCGACGTCACCACCATCGACGGGCACGCGATCAACAGCTCCACGAGCGTTGGCATCGCCATGTACCCAGAAAACGGGAACAATCTGTCCGAGCTCCTACGGGCAGCCGACCTTGCGATGTACCAGGCGAAGTCATCGGGTCGCGGCCGGTATCGGTTCTTCGCGGACGCCATGCAGGAGGAAGCGCAGTCGCGCCATGCTCTCGAATGGGCCTTGCGACGCGCCGTCGAAAGAAGCGAGTTCGAGCTCGTCTACCAACCGCAGCTCTGCCTCCGGACCGGAATGGTGATCGGTGTCGAAGCGCTTCTGCGATGGATGAACCCAACGCGGGGCCTCCTCACGCCGTATCACTTCATCACGGGCCTGGAGGAGTTCGGGCTGATCAACGAAGTTGGCGAGTGGGTCCTGCAGACCGCCTGCGAGCAGATCAGCAAGTGGCAAGCGATGCATTTCGCTCCGATGCGCATCGCAGTAAACGTCTCGGCACAACAGTTTGAGGACCCGATGTTAATCGACAAGGTCCGGAGCGCACTCAAAGCAACGAATCTCCCGCCACAGCTCCTGGAGCTCGAGCTTACCGAGAGCTGCCTGATGTCCGACCCGGCGCAAGCGAGCGCACTCCTTCGCGAGATTCGCGACATCGGGGTGCGCATCGCGATCGACGACTTCGGCACCGGGTACTCCTCGCTCACCTATCTGCACGAGTTCCCTCTCAATGCGTTGAAGATCGACAAGAACTTCGTCCAAAGCGTCGGGTCGAACGACCGCGGCGGCCCGATCTCGAAGATGATCATCGGCCTGGGGAAGAATCTGGGGCTCGAGGTGATCGCCGAGGGTGTCGAAACCGAGGAGCAGCTCCAGTACATGCGAGAACATGGCTGCGACGTGGCACAAGGCTATCTCTACGCGCGCCCCGAGTCGCCTGAGGATCTCACGCCATGGCTGCAGGCAAATCAGCGTGTGTCCGAAACGTACGTCCGTTCGATTCCCACCAAAAAGCGTGCGGACGAAACCGGCACCTGAGCGCAGAGCGTCGTGTGCTAGCGTGGCCCTATGGTGGCCGCGACGGTTCTCGTCGTCGACGACGAACGAAACATCCTGACGTCCGTTTCACGTGCGCTCGGCCTCGAAGACTACGGCGTCGAAGTGGCTGGTAGCGCCGAGATCGCGCTCGACAAACTCGGCAAGCAGACCTTCGACGCAATCCTGCTCGACGTGCAGCTCCCGGGGATCGACGGGCTCGCGATGCTCGACGAGCTCCGTAGGCTGGAGATCACGACGCCCGTGATCATGATGAGCGGGCACGCAACGATCGAAGTGGCAATGGAGGCGACGAGACGCGGGGCCGACGACTTCATCGAGAAACCGATCGGGAGCGATCGGCTGATGCTGTCGTTGAAGCGGAGTCTAGAGCTGCGCGCCCTTCAAGAAGAAAACCGAGATCTCCGGCGGCGCTACGGGTCGAGCGAAGCCTTGCTCGGGCGGAGCCCATCCATGGATAGGCTCCGCGAACAAATCGAGCTGGCCGCGCGCTCGAATGCGCAGGTCTTGATCCTCGGAGAGCGGGGCACGGGCAAGGAGCTGGTCGCCGCGGCGATTCATGCCGGGTCGGCCCGGGCTGCGGGTCCGCTCGAGAAGCTCAACTGCGCCGCGGTCCCCGATGGCCTGATCGAAAGCGAGCTCTTCGGACACGAGGCAGGCGCGTTCACTGGAGCCACCAAGCTGCGGCGAGGCAAGTTCGAGCGGGCACACGGCGGGACTCTCTTTCTCGACGAGGTCGGCGACATGCCGCCGCAGATGCAGGCAAAGCTCTTGCGGGTGCTGCAAGAAGGCGAGGTCGAGCGGGTCGGCGCAGGGTCGACCGTCGAAGTCGACGTCCGCGTTGTGGCTGCAACGAACAAGTCACTCGAAGCGGAGATCGAAGCCGGCAGGTTTCGCGCGGATTTGCTCGACCGGCTCAACGTGGTCCCGTTGAAGGTGCCGTCGCTCACGGAGCGCATCGAGGACGTCCCGATGCTGGTCGAGCACTTCCTCGCACTGGCGTGCGAGATGCACGACCGCCCCGGCAAGGAAATCACGCCGGGGGCGATGGCGTTGCTCGAAGCGTACCCATACCCTGGCAACGTCCGTGAGCTGCGAAACCTGATCGAGCGTCTCGTGATCCTGACTCCGGATAAGACCATCACCGAAGCCCAAGCGATAGCCTTGCTACCTACCGCCTCGGGCGAGGGCTCCGGCAGCTATTTTCGGCCGGAAACACCACTTCGAGAGATGATGGAAGCCATTGAGCGGGACCTGATCGTACGCGCCCTGGCGTTTCGGGATGGACACGTGACCAAGACCGCCTCCGACCTCGGCCTGGAGCGTAGCCACCTCTACAAGAAGATGCGCGCACTCGGAGTCCGCAAGCCGGGAGCGGAGTGAGATTGCGTTCTCCGCCGCAACAACATACAGACCACACGAAGAGCCGAGGTAACCTTGTTCGATAAGCTACTCCCCATCGATCCCGAAATCGCGGCCCGCATCGAAGCGATCGACCTCCAGTTCAACAAGTTCGGGATCGACCCCTATGGGATCGACAAGAACGACTTGACGCGGTTCATCTCGGCATTCGCTTGGATCTATCGGTACTACTTCAAGGTCCACGTGTACGGGCTCGACAACGTGCCGTCGGAGGGGAGGGGCCTCCTCGTCGGCAATCACTCGGGTGGTGTCGCGATCGATGGCGCGATGGTCTTGGGGTCGATGTTGCTCGACGCCGAGCGACCGCGGCTCCCCCACGGCATGATCGACAAGTTCATTCACCAGTTCCCAGGCGTTTCACAGATCATGAGCCGCATGGGCCAGTTCACCGGGAACCCAGATCAGGCCAAGCGTTTGTTGAACGCCGGGCGGCTCCTCCTCGCCTTTCCGGAGGGCGCCCGCGGCACCGCAAAGCTCGCGAAAGACTCGGACTCACTGGTTAGTTTCGGGACCGGGTTCATGCGGTTGGCGCTCGAAACCAAAAGCCCGATCGTGCCCTTCGGCTTCGTCGGCGGAGGTGACGCGCTGCCGACGATCGCAAACCTCGAGTGGGTCGGCCGGGTCCTTGGCGTGCCCTACGTGCCGGTCACCAAGTGGATCCTGCCCGTGCCCAAGCCCACGAGTTTTCAACTGCTCTACGGTACACCGATGCACCTCGAAGGCACAGGTCACGAACGCGACGAAGTGGTGTACGAGATGGTCGATCAGGTAAAGGAACGCATTCGCGACTTGATTCGACAAGGACGCCAACTTAGAGAGAAGCAGATCTCCGAGGAAGATCTCGTGCTGTAATGAAAGTCTTGGTGACAGGCATCAGCGGGATGCTCGGGCGCTTGACCGCGCTGAAGCTTCTCGAACATGGGTACGAAGTAATCGGAATCGAGCGCCGGCCGTGGCCCGAGGCACCCGAAGGCGTCGAACTGTTCCGGGCGGACATCCGCAAGCGGCCCGCCGAAGAGGTGTTCCGAAGCCACCGGCCGGAGGCCGCCATCCACATGGCAACGGTGACGCACCTGACGCAGACGAGCCCCGACCGGATGCGTGTCAACCTCTACGGCACCCGCGCGTTCATCCACCACTGCCACGCCTACGGGGTGAAACAGGCGGTCTTTGCCGGGCGTCACACCTTCTACGGCGCGGCCGCGGACTCTCCGCTCTATCACACCGAAGACGAACCACCGATGTCAGCCCACACGTTCCCGGAGCTCGCCGACCTGGTCGCAGCGGACCTGTACGCCGCGTCGTCGTTGTGGCGTTATCCGGAGATCGCGACGTCCGTCCTACGCATCGTCTACACCCTCGGCCCAAGCAAGCATGGAACGCTCGCATCGTTCCTACGCGGCCCCAACGTGCCGCTGATCGCCGGCTTCGACCCACTCTTCCACTTCATCCACGAACAAGACGCCGCCGAAGCGATCGTCACCGCCCTCGCCCACAAGCTGCACGGCATCTTCAACGTCTCTGGCCCCTCGCCCGTGCCTCTCTCGACAATCGTCCGCGCAGCAGGTCGCCGCCCACTCGCCATGCCGTCGACGATGTTCAAGCTCGGCATTGGCCGCCTGGGCCTCCCTCACCTCTCCCCCGGCGCCATCGACCACCTGAAGTATCCCATCGTCGTAGACAGCGACGTGTTTCGACGTGCGACTCGATACACGTTTACCTACGACGAACGGGAGACGATCAACAGCTTCCGCGTGGCGCACTGAGCCGCTGACTGGCTCCGCGGAATTGCGCCTTTTTTGACGCCTGAGGCCCCTCACCCGATCTTCTCCAGAATGCCGATATCGGACGAGCGAAGCGAGCTTCGGGGCCGGCTCCTGGATGGTCGCTATCGCGTTGGGAACGCGATCGGCATGGGGGGGACGGGGATCGTCTACGAGGCCGAGCGCTTGGCCACGCTCGAGTGCGTTGTCATCAAAATGCTCCGGCCGACCCACTGCGGCAATCCCGACTTGATGAGCCGGGTGCTGCGCGAGGTCGAGGTCGCTCGCCGCGTGGTCCACCCTGGCATCGTGCCCGTCATCGACCATGGCACGCTCTACGACGGCTCGCCGTACGTCGTGATGAAGCACATGCGCTCCGAGAGTCTATCTTCGTACTTGCGACGATGCGGGCCGCTCAACGCGCGGCAGGTCTCGGTCGTCGTGGCGCGATTGTCGTCGATCCTGCACAGCGTGCATCGGCATGGCTACGTCCACCGGGACATCAAGCCGGAGCACATCCTGCTCAACCGGGGAGGCCACGGGGAGCTCGACGTGCACCTTCTCGACTTTGGCGTGTGTGCGGCGGAGACCGCGCCCGCCGACGAGCGTGCCAGGGAGCGCGGCCGTGTCTATGGCACTCCGAGCTATTCGTCGCCCGAGCAGGCCAGCGGAAACCCCTTCGTCGACGCTCGCGCGGACCTCTTCGGTATCGGCATCACCATGTTCGAGGCGCTGACCTCCAAGCTTCCGTTCACCGGTTCCGACGTGACCGCGGTCCTCCGCAGGATCATCCGAGAGGACGCCCCGCGCGCGAGGCATCTAGCACCACACGTGGACGATCAAATGGACGGCCTCATCGCCAAGCTCCTGAGCCGCAGCCCCGCCGCTCGTCATCCTTCCGCGCGCGCCCTGATGCGGGCCCTCGAGCCCTGGCTTCAGGACCGGGTCACGACCGAGCGCACCCTTGCCGCCACGTTGCACGTCGCGCCGCACACGAGCAGCATCCGCCCGACCGCGCAGCACGACATGGCCGCCGCCTAGTCGCCGCTCATCGTGTCGACCACGTGCGTGACGTCGGCGGGGGCGGCCATCGCGTGAAAGCCCTTGTCGACGTAGAGAACCGTTCCGGTGATGCCGCTCGCGAGCGGGCTGCAAAGAAAGGCGGCTGTGTTGCCCACCTCTTCAGCCCGAAGCGCGTCGGTCAACGGGGCGTTCATCTCGTAGTATTTGATCATCTTGTCAATGAACCCGATCGCCGATGCCGCCCGAGAGGCATAGGGCCCTGCCGAAATCACGTTGACCCTGTGACCCCCTTGGCGGCCCATCTCGAACGCCAACATTCGCGCATCGGTCTCGAGCGCAGCCTTGGCCGAGGCCATTCCGCCGCCGTAGTCGGCCACGACGCCTTGGCTCGCGAGGTACGAAAGCGCGAGAAGCGCACCGTTCGGGCGCAGCAATGGCTGCAATCGCTGGGCGAGCGAGATGAACGAGTATGCGCTCGCTCCATGCGCCGCTAGGTAGCCGGCGCGACTGGTTTGCATCAACGGCTTGGTGACCTCGGGCCCGTTGGCAAGACTATGCACCACGATGTCGAGGCACGAGTCTCCAAAGTCGTCGCGGAGCTTGCCGGCCACCCCATCGATGCTGAAGTCGCCTCGTTCGCGGTAACGCTTCTGCTCACGGAGCTCCTGCGATGCGTCTTCGAGCGAGTCGTACTCGGCGTCGAGCGCGTAGATCTTCTCGAATTCGAGCTTGCTCCCGTCGGGCATCGCGAGAGAGTCATCGAGCTTCCCGCGCCGTAAGAGCACCTCGAAAATCCCAAGCGCCGGCGGCCACGTGCCCACGCAGACCGAAGCCCCGGCCATCGCGAGCGCCTTGGCGATCGCAAACCCGAACCCACCATCGTCCGCCACACCTGCAACGAACGCCCGCTTCCCTGAAAGATCGATCGGCAACATGCGCGGAACCTTATCGCCAGTTCCGACAAACCGCTACACTCCGCGCCATGAAGGAAAAGGGCCAGGGGGTCGAATACGACCGTGTCGCCGATCGCTACTTCGAGAAGCGTGGTCTGCGGCGCTATGCCGGCGTCTGGTCACTGTGGGCGCTCGGTGTCGGGGCAGTGATTTCCGGGGATTTCTTCGGTTGGAACTTCGGCCTCGCGGCGGGGGGGTTCGGCGGCCTTCTCATCGCCACGCTCATCATCACCGTGATGTATGCCGGCCTTTGCTTCAGCATCGCCGAAATGACCGCGGCCCTCCCTCACACCGGCGGCGCGTATTCGTTTGCGCGGTCTGCAATGGGGCCGTGGGGCGCCTATATCACGGGGCTCGCCGAAAACATGGAGTACATCCTCACGCCCGCCGTGATCGTCGTCGGCATCGGCGGCTACCTCGGGGCGATCTTCGGGACCCCCGCAAGCGCTGAGCCGTTGTGGTGGCTCGGCGCCTATGCCGTCTTCGTCGGCCTCAATGTCGCGGGTGTCGAGACGACCTTCCGCTTCACCGTCCTGATCACGGCGTTGGCGCTCGGTGTGCTCGTCGTGTTTTGGATCGCCGCGATTCCGCACTTCGACATGGAATGGGCACTCAACATCGAGCCCGAGCCCGGCCGAAACCGGTGGCTTCCCCACGGCCCAGCCGGAATCTTGTCGGCACTCCCGTTTGCGATCTGGTTCTTCTTGGCGATCGAACAACTTCCTCTTGCAGGGGAGGAAGCCCATACCCCGGCACGTGATCTGCCGCGCGGCTTGCTCTACGGCCTGCTCACCCTCGTCGTGGCGGCCTTTCTCACGCTCTTCTTGAACGCGGGCATCGCGCCGGGCTCCCAGGCACTCGGCTCTTCCGCCGAGCCACTGTTCGAGGGCTTCAAGACGATCTTCGGCGCGGGCCTCGGCGCCAAACTGCTGGCCCTCATCGCTGTGACCGGGCTCGTCGCCAGCTTCCACAGCATCATCTTCGCCTACGGGCGCCAGATCTTTTCCTTGTCGCGGGCGGGCTACTTCCCGCGGTGGCTGTCGCGCACGCACCCCCGCCGCCAGACACCGCACGTTGCGCTCTTCGTCGGCGCCCTGCTCGGCTACGCGGTTGCATACGGCATTCATGCACTCGGGCCCGAGCATCCGGTCGGCGCAGTGCTGCTCAACATGGCGGTGTTCGGTGCGGTCATCTCCTACGCACTGCAAATGCTGTCGTACATCTTGCTCCGCGTACGATTGCCCCACATCGACCGACCTTACCTGAGCCCGCTCGGCGTGCCTGGTGCGGTCGTGGCGTTGCTCATTGCGGTGGTCACGTTGGTCGCGCTTTTCGTCACCGATCCCATCTATCAAAAGGTCGTGGTGGGGGCTGCAGTTTGGTACGCCCTCGGGCTCCTATGGTTTGCGTTCTACGCGCGGCACAGGCTAGTGCTGGCCCCGGAGGAATCATTCGCGCTTTCGGCGCACAGTTCGCGAGACGATTCCTAGTCGACGTGCCAAGCTCCGGCCCATGCGGGTTCTGCTGCTGCGACATGCGGAGGCGGTCGACATGCGTTCGGCCCCATCCGACCACGATCGTTGGCTCACCGACACAGGGCGCCAGACAGCCACCAAAGTCGGCAAAGCCCTTGCAAGGCTGGATCTCCAATACTCGTGCATCTACACCAGCCCGCTGGTGCGCGCGGTGCAAACCGCGGAGATCTTGGCCGCGACACACCCCGCATTCCGCGGTCCCCTGGAGGTGCAGACCGCGCTGTCGAGCGAGGTGGGCAGCACGGCGCAGGCTCTCGAGCCACTCGAGCATGCAGCCGACGATGACTTGCTCGTCATGGTGACGCACATGCCGAAGATCGGCGTGCTCGCCGGCCACCTCTGCCAGCTCCCGACGTTTCCATCGTTCCAGACTTCCTCAGTCTGCTTGTTGAGCATCGAGGGCGGCAAGGGCCGCTTCCAGTGGATGCTCGACCCGGAGACCCTCGAAATCAAGCGCCCTTAGGAACCCATGCAGCCCGGCCCAGCCCGGCCCAGCCCGCCCTACGCGCTGCAGACCTGATTGCGCCCGCGGTTCTTCGCTTCGTAAAGCGCTTTGTCTCCTTGTACGAACAGGTCCGCCGCGGTCGAGGCGTGGTCCGGAAACGTTGCGACACCGAGCGACGCGGTGACCTTCAGCGGGCCAAGCTCGGTTGCCACTTCTGTGTTCTCGAGCTCCTCACGCACCCGCTCCGCAAGCAGCCACGCGCCGCGCGCATCGGTCTCCTCACACAGCACACAGAATTCCTCACCGCCGAACCGGGCCACGAGGTCGGTCTCTCGCTTCACTCGCCGGAGCACCACGCCCAGCTCCTTCAACACCCGGTCGCCGGCAGCGTGCCCGTAGGTGTCGTTGACGGCCTTGAAATGGTCCAGATCGATCACAATCAGGGACAATTTGCGCCCAAATCGCTGGGCGGCCAGCAGCTTCTGCTCCATCTGGTCTAGGAGCGCGCGCTTGTTCAGGCAGCCCGTCAGTCCGTCGGTCGTGGCCATTTCTTCGAGCTGCCGAACAGCCCGCGCGTTCGCCATGGCGACGGCGAGCTGATTTGCCAGCGCTTGAAGTGTCTCACGCACCGAGGTGCCGAACGCCGACGGGGCGGTCGCCGCGACGATCAGGGTGCCGACCGGTTCCTCGCGGGCCACCAACGGCAGAACGAGCAGCGACGCCATCCCTTTGAGCTTGGCTTTCTTGGTGAAGAGCACCTGTTGCTTGGGGTCGAACTCACCGCGGTACGGGAGATAGTGCCGGTTCTTGACGACCATGGCGGTGAGCGACGTGTTGTCGCGGAAGCGAAGCCCCTGGAAGTCCAGCGCTCTGTCGCCAATCGCGCGCCGCACGAGATGCCGCCGGCCTTCGACTTGATACTCGGTGATCGCAGCGAAGTCGTGTGGGACGATTTCCTTCGCGGCGGTCAACCCGACCTCCATGACCGCGTCCTGCGTGAGTGCGGTGCTGAGAGCCTGAGAGACTCGAAAAAGGATCTCTTGTTCGCGTTTGGAGCTTTCGAGTTGCACGAACACGCGTTCGTTCTCGAATGCGCGGAGAATGTGCGACGTGCTACCTCGCAGCAGCTCCTCCTCTTCGGGGCCGAACGCACGATCGACTACGCGGTCGGCGCAGAGCACCGCCCGGAGATGGCCCCGCTCGAGGACGGGAACGGCAATGAACGAGCGCACCGTCGCCGGGCCTCGGTAGTAGCAAATTCCCTCGTATCCGGGGCGAATCTGCTGCAAGCTGGTAGTGAGCTTCCGTCGCACGGCAGCGCCAACTGCCCCCGCACCAAACGAAAACGGACCGTCGGCGACATCGTCGCTCTTGGTCACCAGCTCGACGATGCGCAGTTGCTCGGCCTCGCCGGTCGGCATCAGGAGCACACACGTGTGGAGGTTCAGTGTTTGGTGAAGGAGCTGGAGCGCGTGATACAGCGCCTGGCGAACCTCTTGAACGCTGGTTTGGTACAAGCGTTCCTCGTCCCTCACTCCATCCGACGAAGGCGCGACCAAACGAAAGAGCCGCGTATCATCCCGCACCTTTTCCTTTTGGGCTGCGAGCTCGAGCTCCGATCGGCGGCGTACACGGACGATCTCCGCGCGCGTGAACACGTAGCTCAGCGCTCCAAAGCAGGCGATGAAGAGCGTGTTCAATCCAAGGACTAGCGGGTCGACGATCCGCTCGCCGAGGAACGCAGCGGCGAAACCGAGCGTGATCGCGAAGCCGATGAGGCCGATGCCAGCCGGCCCCACCGCGAACGAGGAGACGAGCGCCACGGCGACGTAGGTCAATGGATAGAGATCGCTACCGACTCCACCTCGAGACTGAACCAGCGCGTGCGCGCCAACGAGCAGCAACGCGCCTAGCTCGAACGCGGACCTCGGGTCGGTGCCCTGCCGGTATGCATGACGGGCGTGATGGCCGAACAGCGCGACCCAGGTCGCCACCCACGCCGCGTGTCCCCATCCGAACTCCCGGTTGCCGGGGAGAAAGAAGCCCGCAAGCAGGAACGCTGCAAGCAGGAACGCTGCCGCCAGGCCCCACGCCGACCGCGCTGTGCGACGCACGCGAAGCGCTGCCTGGACGAGGGCCGTCATACGACGATGGTGTTACGCCCGGTGCCATTCGTTCAGCAAGAAATCCGCTCGAATGTGGGCACTTTGGCCACCTCGCGCAGCTTCCGGTCTACCGACGCGGGAACTGAAAGACGAACTCCTCGGCCCGGACCATTCCGAGCTCGTCCCGCGCGATGCGCTCCACGTAGGCCGAATCGGTCCGGAGGGCCTCGATCTGGCCCTTGAGTGTGGCGATTTCCCGGACGAGGTCCTCGTTGGACTCGCGAAGCTCCTGGAGGTCCGTCCGGAGGCGGCGGTACCGGGGCAGTCCCTGCTCATCGAGGACCAAGGTCGGAACCGTCATGATGGCCATCACCATCAACGAAAACGGCAGAAGGGCGGCACTGGGTCTCACGGGCCGAGCCTGCCGCAATCCGAGGTCCAAGGGCAATTTTCCGTCCGCTTTCGCGGGCTTGACAGAACCTGCGGAGCTTCTACTTTCTTGAGAACGTGACGGTGACATTGGACGAGCGCCATCGGCGGATCCTGTTCGCGGTCGTAACCGAGTACATCGCCTCGGGGACGGCGGTAAGCTCGCGGCGCATTGCGAAGCGCTACGCGATCAAGCTGTCGCCTGCGACCATCCGGAACGTGCTAGTCGCTCTCGAAGACGCGGAGCTGCTGCACCAGCCGCACACCAGCGCGGGCCGCGTTCCGACCGACGCTGGGTTCCGATGTTTCGTCGATGCGATGGCCACCGCCGGTATCGTGCTCTCCGGCGAGCACACCACCGGGGAAATCTCCGACGCTCACCGAACCGCGCTGATCCAGCGCCTCCAAGATCTGGAGCCCGGCGCCGACGCCGTGCGTGAAACCGGTCAGCTTCTGAGCCGCCTCACCGGAACAGCCACGATCATCGCGCAGCCACCAGTGACGGAAGCTACGCTCGATCAGCTTCGATTCATGCGGCTCTCCACCGGCCGGACGCTTGCCGTGTTGGTAACACGCTCGGGCGGCGTCGAAAACCGCGTGGTCGTGACGGAACTCGACGTCGATGACCACACGCTCGAACGGGTGAACAACTACCTCGCGGACCTGGTCGGAGGCCGAACGCTTCAATCGGTCCGCGACGTGCTCGCCGTTCGCCTCGCCACCGAGCAAGGCCAATACCAGGTCCTGCGCGAGCAGGCACAACAGATGGTCGAGGCGACGGTCGAGGGCCGGACGGAACGGGCCCAGGTCGTCATCGAAGGGCAGGGCGCCCTATTCGATCGGCCGGAGTTTGGCGACGCCGAGAAGATCCGTGGCTATCTGAACGCTTTCGAGGAGAAACAGAAGCTTCTGGAGCTCCTCGAACAAACGTTGCTTGCCGATGGGGTCCAAGTTTTCATCGGCTCCGAGGCTGCGCTCGACGGAGTAGGGGACATCAGCGTCATCTCGAGCCCATATCGAAAGGGCGGCGCCCGTATCGGCTCGTTCGGGATCGTGGGCCCGACTCGCATGGACTACAAGAAGTACATACCTTTGGTAGGGTTCGCGGCCGATGTGCTAAGCGACATCCTGGACGGGCGGCTACCTGGCACGCCCAAGGGTTCTTAGAGAAAGACGGACGAGAGAATGAGCGAGCAAGCGGGGGACAAGCCGGAGGACGAGCACGCCAAGGGCGCGAGCAAGGACGAAGAGGTCATTTTCCTCGAGGACGAGCCGGAACGCGATCGGGGGGAAGAGGCGCAGGTCGAAGCGGAGCCAGAGCCCACCGACCTCGAGAAGGCCCGCTCCGAGCGCGACCGCATGCGCGAGCAGCTCCTGCGGATCGCCGCCGACTTCGACAATTTTCGCAAGCGATCACGCAAAGAGATCGAGGAAGTTCGCCGGCGCACCGTCGAAGACACGCTGCGCGAGGTCTTACCGATCGTCGACAACCTCGAGCGCGCGGCGGGCGCCATGACCGACGCGACCGAGGTCTCTGCGGTCACCGACGGTGTCCACATGGTGCTGCGAGGCTTCGAGGACATCGCCAGCCGACTGAACCTGAAGCGCGTACCGACCGTCGGGAATCTGTTCGACCCGGCCTGCCATGACGCCATGCAGCAGGAAGAGACCAACGAGCACGCGCCGGGAACCATCATGGCCGAGGTCGTCCCGGGCTACTACCTCGGGGAACGTCTGCTGCGACCGGCGATGGTCGTGGTGGCAAAGCCGATGACCGAGACAGGTGATCAGGGCGACTCGTCCGCCGACGGCGATGACGCAACCGAATAGTCGTCTCTTAGATGCCACAACGGCCCGGCGCTTGGTATAAGGAGATCTAGGGCGAGATGGGGAAGATCATCGGGATCGATCTGGGGACGACCAACTCTTGCGTCGCGTTTGTCGACAACGGACAGCCACAGGTGATCCCAAACGCCGAGGGTAGCCGTACGACACCATCGGTCGTGTCGTTCTCGAAAGACGGCGAGCGCCGAGTGGGCAGCGTGGCCAAACGCCAGGGCGTCACCCATCCCGAGAGCACCATCTTCGCGATCAAGCGCCTGATGGGCCTCCCGTTCGATGCCGAGCCCGCGCAAAAGCACACACGCGTGGTGCCGTACCGGGTCGTCGAAAGCGATCGCGGGGATGCCTGGATCCAAGTCGAGGAGCATCGGTACTCGCCACCAGAAATCTCGGCAATGGTCCTCGAGAAAATGAGGGAAGTCGCGGAGTCATTCCTCGGCGAAGACGTGACCGACGCGATCGTGACGGTCCCCGCGTACTTCAACGATGCCCAGCGTTCGGCAACGATTGCCGCAGGCAAGATCGCCGGGCTCAACGTTCGCCGCATCATCAACGAGCCAACTGCTGCAGCGCTCGCCTACGGCTTCGAAGAGAAGGAAGGCAAGCGCGTTGCTGTGTACGACCTTGGCGGCGGCACGTTCGATATTTCCATCTTGGAGATCGCCAACGGCGTCTTCAGCGTGAAAGCGACGGCCGGCGACACGCACCTGGGCGGCGAAGACTTGGACAACGCGCTGGTCGCAGAGCTCGCGCGCCGTTTCGAAGAGAGCACGGGGATCAACCTACGCGAAGACCGCGTCGCGCTTCAGCGTCTCAAGGAGCAGGCCGAGAAGGCCAAGCACGAACTATCTTCGTCGCTCGAGACGGAAATCAACCTTCCCTTCATCGCGTCGGACGAATCCGGCCCGAAGCACCTCGAGACCACGCTCAAGCGGAGCGAGCTCGAGATCCTGGTTTCGGAGATCATCGACCAGACCCTCGGCCCTTGTGAGCAGGCGTTGTCGGACGCCGGGGTCAAGAGGGAAGACATCGACGAGATACTGATGGTGGGGGGCCAGAGCCGCATGCCCATGGTTCACTCGAAGGTCGCGGACTTCTTCGGGAAAGAACCCAACAAGGGCGTCAATCCCGATGAGGTCGTCGCGATGGGCGCCGCGCTGCAAGGCGCCGCGTTGGTTGGCGAGGTCGAAGAGGTTCTTCTCCTCGACGTGACGCCCCTGAGCCTCGGCGTCGAGACCGGCGGTGGAGTGTTCCACAAGCTGATCCCCCGCAACACCACGGTACCCACTCGCGCCAGAGAGGTCTTCACCACGAGCGTCGACAACCAAAGCTTCGTTCCGATTCACGTGCTGCAAGGCGAACGTGACATGGCCGAAGACAACAAGTCGTTGGCCAAGTTCGAGCTCGCGCCAATCCTTCCTGCGCCGCGTGGCGTCCCGGAGGTCGAGGTGACGTTTGACATCGACGCGGACGGCGTGGTGAACGTGAGTGCCAAAGACTTGGGCACGAGCCGTGAGCAGAATATCCGCGTCGTGGCATCGAGCGGCCTCACCGAAGACGACATCGAGCGCATCATCGGAGAAGCCGCAGCCTACAAAACGACCGACCAAAAGCGTCGCGAGCTCGCCGAGCTCCGCAATGCCGCCGAGGCTCTGTTGTACACCAGCGAACGGGCGGTGGACGAGTGCCGCGAGATGGTTCCCGAAGACGTCGTGGCGGCGGTCGAAGCCGACATCAAGTCGTTGCATGCGTGCGTCGACGAAGGTGACGCCATCGCGATCCGAGACGCGCTCGAGACACTCGAGCTGAGCGCCTACAAGATCGCCGAGTCGATGTACGGCAGCGTCGAGCTCGATGCGCCCGTCGAGGGCGAAGCTCAGTCCGACTCGTGAGCACGGAAGAGCGAGTGCGTGCCACCGGCGCGGAGTGGCTGGCGCGAATGCGCTGGGGAGCACTGACGATCCAGGCCGTGGCGATCCTCGCGGCGACGAATGGCTTGGGTGTCGAGCTCGCTGCCGTCCCGATGTGGTCCCTCGTCGCGGCAGGCGCCGTTTCGAACGTGTGGTTGGCATCCCGCAGGGGGCGGGCCGGCCATCTGGGGGCGTTCTTGGTCCTCGATGTCGCGCTCTTGACCGGCCTGCTCTATCTGTCTGGAGGGCCTACGAATCCCTTCAGCATCATCTACGTCGTGTACATTGCGATGTCCGCAGTGATGTTGGCGCCGAGGTGGACCTGGACGATTGCCGCGCTATCGATTGTCTCGTTTGCCGCGCTGTTCGTGGTCCACGTGCCGAGCGAGCACCTCGGTCACGCCGGCCACGGTGGTGGTTTTCAAACCCATCTGTACGGCATGTTCATCGCGCTCGTCTTGGCGGTTGTGCTAATCACGTATTTCGTGAGCCAGCTCTCCCTCGAGCTTCGACGACGCGAACGAGCGCTCGCCGAGGCTGCGGAGCGGACTCATCGATGGGGAAAGCTCGCCTCGATCGCGACGTTGGCGGCCGGGGCCGCGCATGAGCTCGGGACTCCGCTCGGAACGATCGCGGTGGCCGCGAAAGAGATGCAGCGACGAGCACAGAACGTGCCCGGAGGCGAAGGGCTCGTCGACGACGCGGAGCTGATTCGCGAGGAGCTGGAGCGATGCCGTGTGGTGCTCGATCGAATGGCCGCCGCGGGCGGCGAACACATGGGCGAGACCCCGAGCTCCCTGTCGGTCGAAGCTCTGTTCGCCGATGTGCGCGCCCGCCTCAGCCCAGAGCAGGCGGAACGCTGGGTAGCCACCACCGACGTCGCCATCCTGGAGGCGCCTGAGGGAGCCCTCGCGCAGATGATCGAAAACATCACCAGGAATGGCTTCGACGCATGTGAGGCGGGACGCGTGTCACTCGACGTCCGTGAGCTCGATCGGGCGGTCGTGCTCTGCTTCGTCGACGAGGGCCTGGGGATGGACGAACGCGCGGTGCAACGCGCGACCGAGCCGTTCTTCACCACGAAGGACGCTGAGGATCGGATGGGCCTAGGGTTGTTCCTGGCGCAGACGCTCGTAGACTCGTTGGGCGGCCAGCTGACCATCGAATCGGCAGCCAACGAGGGTACGACGATCCGCGTCGTGCTTCCCCAAGTTGCGAAAGGCCCGTGACCGAAACGCCCGACAACGCCGCGCCGAAACCATCGATTCTACTGGTCGATGACGACGAGCGGTTTCGATCACGGATGGCGCGTGCGTTCGAAGAGCGTGGCTACGAAGCGGAACAAGCCGGCGGGTACGACGCGGCCATCGCGATCGCCGAGCGCGAGAGCACCGAGTACGCGGTGGTCGATCTTCGTATGCCGGGGAAGCCCGGTTTGGAAGTGGTTCACGAGCTGCACCGGATCGACCCGGCGACCAAGATCGTCGTACTGACCGGCTACGGGAGCATTGCCACCGCCCTCGAAGCGGTGCGGATCGGTGCAACCCACTACCTCACGAAGCCCGCTGACGTGGATGAGGTGATCGCGTCGTTCGACCGGGGCGACGCAAAGAGGACCACGGGGTCCCCCTCGGCCCAAAGCGAGACCCCTGAGACGCCGTCCTTGGCCCGAGTCGAGTGGGAGCACATCCAGCGAGTGCTCACCGACTGCGGTGGGAACATCACTAAAGCTGCGGAAAAGCTAGGGATTCACCGGCGCTCACTCCAGCGAAAGCTATCGAAATTTCCAATGCCGCGTTGAGCCGGTGCGACGATTTGCCGCATACACACCGGCCCCCTCCGTACGTAAGCTCCGGGGGTGAAGGGTTGTTGGGTGATCGCGGCATTGGTCGCGCCTCTGTGGATTGCTGCCGAGGCTTCTGCGTGCGGAACGTGTGCAGTGGGCGATCCGACCCTCACCATCGTCGGCTTCGAGCAGCCCAAGGGCCAGCGCGTGCGCACCTCAGGAACGCTGCGTCACCGCAACGACCGCATTGGCGATCCCCAAGGCGACGAGCTCCGGCTCAGCGAGCAACGCATGGAGCTGGCGGGCGCCTACTCGCCCACCGATCGATGGACCCTCTCCCTGATGATGCCCCTCGTTCACCGCCTCGTGACCGCGGTCAATCTTGCGGAGACCGATATCTGGGCGCCAGGCGATCTGGAGCTCCGGGTGCGGGCCGTCGTTTGGCGTGATCGCAAGTTTGCGCCTCGGCATCTGATCAGCCTGATCGGCGGCCTCGAGTTCCCGACAGGCTCCATCTCGCGCGACGCCGCGGGGGTACCGCTGCCTCTGGAGTTTCAGGCCGGCACGGGCTCCTGGGACCCCATCGCGGGGGCATCGTACACGATGTTTTCGGATCCATGGTCGGTCTACGTCTCTTCGACTGCGATCTTCCCGACCAAAGGCACCGCGGACATGCAGGTCGGCATCAGCTTCCGGCAAACCGTCCTCGGACAGTTTCAGCCATGGCACTTCCTCGCGTTCCAAGTCGGCCTGGAGTTTAGGCTCGATCAGCCGGGGTACATGATGGGCGTTCGCGACGCCAATACGGGCGGACACATCACCTACGGGACGTTCGGGCTCATCGGGTTGCCGCACGACAAAGTGCTTCTGCATGTCACCGCGGCCGTTCCCATGATTCAGCGCTTGGACGGCATGCACGAGGAAGGTCTCGCGCTCATGGCAGGGTTGGTCTATGAGATTTAGCCTCATCATCGCACTTGCGCTGTTTGGCGCGGCTTCGCTTCCACATTGCATACGGATCACCGACGGCATCGAGCTCGACGTCGCCTACCAACCCGCCGCGACGCCTGCGGTCATACGGACCGACATGGGCTACCGGGTGCGTCTCGAGCGAGCGCTGATCGTCGTCGGCAAGGTCGAGCTCCTCAGGTGTGACAATTTTGTCCTGGACCTCTGGAGCCTTGTCGCACCTGCGCGGGTGCGCGCTCACGAATCGAGCACGCCAACCAGCTTGGGGGTCCCCCTGGTGATTGATTTGATGGAGAGCGCCGGTGTCCCGCTGTTTGCCGGCACGCTTCGGCCGCCACCGGGTCGCTACTGCGGCATCCGCGTGCTCGGCATGCCGGCCGACGAGGACGCGGAGGGTTTGACCCACGAAAACCACGACATGATGGACCACAGCGTTCTCATCACGGGACGGGTCGAAGATGAGTCGACCGGCGACGAGGCCCCTTTGCTGGTCGGCATCGAGGAATTCCTCGAATGCGAGATGCTGTTCGATCGGCCCCTTGTCTTCGACGGCCCGATCCTCGAAAGCGTCTCCATCCAGATCGACCACACGAGATGGTTCGACGGCATCGATTTTGCATCGCAATCCCCAGACGCGGTGCACCAACAACTCACCGAAAACGTACGGTCGTCGTTGCAGGCAGTCCTTCCGAGCGCGGAAGCACACCTCTAGGGACCGTGGAGAAGCACTTGATGAACAACAGAACTGCGATTCTCATGGCGACGCTTGCGCTGGCAAGCTTTGGCTGTGACAGCAGCAGCGGTGGTAGCGGCGGCTCAGGCGGGACTGGTGGCGCGGGGAGCGCGCTGGCCGTGACCATCCAGCTTGCGGCGAAGGTCGGAACGGACGACTTCGTCTGCGGCGACACCTACGACCACCTCGGGGCAAACGACAGCTCGCTTCAGCTCAGCGACTTCCGCTTCTACGTGCAAGAGGTGGAACTCCTGAACGCCGACGGGGATTACGTCCCCCTTCAGCTCGACTCGAGCATGTGGCAAACCGACAACGTGGTTCTCCTCGACTTCGAGGACGCTTGCAACGACGCCGGGACGCCGGAAATGAACACGGTCGTCACCGGAACGGTCCCAACCGGCACCTACGACGGGCTCCGCTTCAAGATGGGCGTGCCCTTCGACCTCAATCACGACAACCCCGCGACCGCGGAGCCTCCGTTGAACCTGACCACGATGCAGTGGAACTGGCAGGGCGGGTACAAGTTCCTCCGACTCGACTCCGGCACCTTCAGCATGACCGACTGGCGTATGCATCTTGGGAGCACTGGCTGTGACGGCGACCCGATCGCGGGCGGCACGACAACGTGTGACAACCCGAACCGCACCCAGGTGACATTTGCGGACTTCGATCCCGCCGCCGATACCGTGATTGCGGACTTCAAATCACTGGTCGACGGTGCCGATCTCGAAGCGAAGCAACCGGACACGCCTCTCGGTTGCATGGCTAGTCCCACGGACGGCGACTGCGCACCGCTCTTCGACAACCTCGGGCTTCCGTTCGACGGCTCTGAACCCGACGCTCAGCAATTTTTCTCGGTCGAGTAGAACCTCCTCGATCGGGCAATGAACCTTAATCACACCTCCCAATGAAACACGTAACTCACTGTCTTATCTTGTTGCTATCGATCCTCGGCTCTGGATGCGGTGACAGCGACACCTCATCCAGGCACGAGGCATGGGTCTGGGACCTCCCGGACACGGTGCCTGAGCCCCGTGTCCCGGAGGACAACCCGATGACGGCAGCGAAAGTCGAGCTGGGGCGCTTTCTGTTCTTCGACACGAAACTGTCCGCCAACGAGACACAGAGCTGCGGCAGCTGCCACCGTCAGGAGCTCGCGTTCACCGACGGGCTTGCACTGGCGGAAGGATCCACGGGCGAGATCCTTGCGCGGAGCTCGATGAGCATCGCCAACTCGGGCTACGCAGCGTCTCTCACCTGGGCGAACGAAGCAGTCGTTCTTTTGGAGAGGCAGGCGCTCGTCCCAATGTTCGGCGAAGAGCCTGTCGAGCTCGGCATGGCCAACATGGAAGACGAGCTTCTTCGCCGCATGCGGGACGACGAACGATATCCAGAGATGTTTGCCGCGGCGTTTCCGCTTCAGTCCGAGCCGATCACGCTGGACAGCATCACGAAATCCATTGCCGCCTTCCAACGGCAGGTCACCAGCTTCAAGTCCCCGGTCGACCGATGGCAGCAGCGCGATCGGACCGCGCTGAACGAATCGGAGCAACGCGGCATGGCGCTGTTTTTCGGGGGCACCAACGCTGCGGGTGTCGAAGACGCTTTCGAGTGCTTTCATTGCCACGGCGGTTTTCTGTTTTCTCAGTCGTCAGACGACGCAGGGCAGGTCTTCAACCAGAAGTTTTTCATGAACAATGGCCTCTACAACCTCGACGAGGATGGGAGTTACCCGCCTGGCAACGAGGGCCTCTACGAGATGACGGGTGATCCCCTCGACAAAGGTCGTTTCAAGCCACCGAGCCTTCGGAACATCGCAGTCACGGCACCCTACATGCACGACGGGTCGATCGAGAGCCTCGAAGAGGTTCTCGATCACTACGCGCGCGGTGGACGCTCGATCGAAGACGGGCCGAACGCCGGTGACGGTAGAGACAATCCCAACAAGAGCGCGCTCCTAAACGGTTTCGAGATGACCGAGCAAGAGAAGCAAGACTTGATCGCGTTTCTTCGCGCGCTCACCGACGACGATCTCTTGACCAATCCGGCATACAGCGACCCATTCGCGGAATAGCTAACCGAGCACCCTAGGCTCGCGCACCAGGTCGATTCCGAAATGGTCGCGCACGCGCCCGCGAATCTCCTCCGCAAAAGCCAAGAGGTCTGCGGTGGTGCCGCCTCCGTGATGCACGAGTGCCAGCGCGTGGCGTGACGATACTCCGAACGCGCCGCGGCGCGTTCCCTTCGCGATGCCCGCCTTCTCGATCAGCCAGCCGGCCGCGAGCTTCACCCGGCCATCGGTGCTCGGATACTGGGGAACTTCGTTCGGAGCGCCAACGAGGTCTTCGCGAAGCGCTTGCTCGACAACTCGTTCGGCCTCCGCGGACGTGACGATCGGGTTCAAGAAGAAGGAACCGGCGCTCCGGCGATTCACATCATCGGAATCGAGGACCATCGACTTGCGGCGACGGAGATCGAGAACGGTGCCTCGGATGTCGGAAAGCGTTGCGTCGGCTCCGACGCTCTTCGCAAGCTCCGCGTAGCGGACCGTGCCGGCGCCGTCCGGGCGCAGTGCGAAACGGACCGCGCAGACGATGAAGCGATCGGGCTCGCGCTTGAACAAACTTTCGCGATAGCCAAAGGCGCAGTCTTCGTGCGCGAGATCTTCGAAGGTCAACGCGTCGCGGCGTAGGACTCGGACGCCCGCAATCGCCTCGGCAACCTCTTGACCATACGCACCCACGTTTTGAATCGGTGTTGCCCCGGTCGAGCCTGGGATCCCCGTCAGGCATTCGAGACCGGCCCAGCCGCGTGAAACCGCGCCGTCGACGACGGTTTCCCAAGGCACCCCCGCACCTGCGTTCACCGCGCCTCCGTCGAGAAACTCGAGGTTGCCGATCCCCATGTGGATGACCAGGCCGTCGTAGCCTTCGTCGGGCACGATCAGATTCGATCCGCCACCCAAGATCACAGCGGACGTGCCTGCGTCCGCCGCCCAGCGAAGCGCGTCGGACAGGGTGGCCTCGTTGTCAGCCCGCACGAAATGCCTCGCGGGCCCGCCAAGCTCCAGCGTGGTGAGCGGAGCAAGGGGAACGTCGCGCTGGATGTCGAGCGTCGTCATCCGTCGTCGTCTAGGGCGCAGGGATTCTTTCGATGCCGCGCATGTAAGGAACCAGCACCTCGGGCACGATAACGCTTCCATCGGCTTGCTGGTTTTGCTCGAGGATCGCAACGAGCGTTCGTCCGATCGCAAGGCCCGACCCGTTCAGAGTGTGCACAAGGCGTGGCTTGCCCTTCGCGTCGGGCCGGAAGCGCGCATTCATCCGGCGCGCCTGGAAGTCACCGAACCATGAGCAGCTCGAAATCTCGCGGTAGGTGTTCTGGGCTGGAAGCCAGACCTCGAGGTCGTAGGACTTCTGCGCCGCGAACCCCATGTCGCCGGCACAAAGCTGCACGACCCGATGGTGCAAGCCCAGCTTCTGCAAGATCGTCTCGGCGTGTTGCGTGAGCGTGTCGAGTTGCGCCTCGCCCTCGTCCGGATGGCAGAACCGGACAAGCTCGACCTTGTCGAATTGATGAACGCGGATCATGCCGCGCGTGTCCTTGCCGTAGCTCCCCGCCTCGCTTCGGAAGCACGCGGTGTAGCCGGTGTACGCGACCGGCAAGTCGGCCCCGGAGAGGATCTCGTTCGCGTGTAAGTTGGTGATCGGAACCTCGGCGGTTGGGACGAGGTAGAGCTCGTGCCCCTGGGCCTCCGCCTGTGCCTCCCACTCCTCGTCTTTTGCCAAGCGGAACGCGTCTTTGGCGAACTTCGGCAACTGACCCGTACCCAGCATCGCACTGTCTTTGACGAGGACGGGCGGCCACACTTCTTCGTAGCCGTGCTCCGCGGTGTGCACGTCGAGCATGAACTGCATGAGCGCCCGGTTGAGCCGAGAGCCGAGACCCTTGAGCACGACGAAGCGAGAGCCACTGATCTTGGCCGCGCGTTCGAAGTCGAGAATGCCGAGCTGTGTGCCGACTTCAACGTGATCGCGCGCATCGAAATCAAACGAGGGCTTGCTGCCCCAAACGCGCACCTCGACGTTGTCGTCTTCGGTGAGACCATCCGGTGTGTCAGGGTGAGGAAGGTTGGGCAGGTTCAGCAAGATCGCTTCAAGCTCGGTTTCGACCTCACCTTGACGCGCTTCGCCCCGCTTGATCTCGTCGCCGAGGTCGCGAAGTTGCTCGCGCTTCGCCTGAAACTCCTCAGACTTCTTGTCGGCAACCTTCGCCATCGCCTGGCTCGCCTCGTTGCGCTCCTGCCGCAGTGCCTCAGCGCTCGTGATGACGCTGCGACGCTCCTCGGCCAAGGCCCCGAGCCGATCGAGCAGGGCCGCATCGGCGAAACCGCGGCGCGTCAGGGCTGCTTTTACTTCCGGCAGGTTCTCGCTCACGTAGCGCAGGTCGAGCATGGGAGCGGGTCTACAACACGAGGGCACAGAGCACCAGTCGCGCACTTGTTGGCGCGTGGCGCAAAAGCCCCTAGATTGAAGCTGTGAGCGACACGGGCATGCTCGGCAGGGTGGGGGTCATCGGCGACGTTCACTGCGAGTCCGACACGCTGGGGCGGGTGCTCGATGCGTTGGAGACGATGAGCGTCGATGCGACCCTGTGCGTCGGCGATTTGGTCGACGGGCCAGGAGACGCCGACGCAACACTCGGCATCCTGCAGGCACGCGGCGTCCAATGCGTAGCCGGGAACCACGAGAGGTGGTTTCTCGACGGCGAGCAACGGACCCTCGAGAACGCCACCGCAACAATCAGTGCGACCTCGCGCACGTTCGTCGAAGCCCTCCCGAGAACGCGACGCTACGCCACGCCCAACGGCAACGCGCTCCTCTGTCATGGGGTCGGCGACGACGACGAAGCCTGGCTTCTCCCGGACACGCGGGGCTACGCCCTCCAAGACATCCCAACCCTCCGCGAGCTGATGCTCGACCAAGAGGTCCAGTTCATGCTCGGCGGCCACACCCACGAACGCATGGTCCGCGCATTCCCAGGCCTCATCGTCCTCAACGCCGGCACGATCCACCGCAAGAACGAACAGAGCTTCATGGTCGCGGACTTCGGTGCAATGCGAGTCGGCTTCTACTCGGCAGCGGAGGAGAATACCGGAAAGCTGCTCGAACAACTCGAACTCCCGCAGCCGGCGCCGCTCAAGTAAGACGACCCACTGTTCCCTTCTGTACGTACAAAGGAGAGTCACCACGCCCCTCCGTACGCCGACTTCTACATAGGAGAACGGCTCGCGATGGGCGGCACAGCGATTGCGCGGGAGGCTATCGCGCCTGGCGCCATAGCTCGGCTAGGGATGGCATCGAGCCTGTCAGCAGGAACCCGACTCGGAACAACCGTGCTCCAACCCGGATCGACATCCACGTCGACACTACCAGGACGCCCATTGCTCCGACCACCTCCCACCACGCGATCCCCGACGAATCGACCGCAAGGCGGATGATCACCGTGAGCGGCGAAGTGAACGGAATCCAGGTCATCACTTGGCCCAGGATGCCGTGGGGATCGTCGAGCAGGATCACGAGGACCATCAGCGGAAGGATGGCGAGCATCGCCCAGCCCATGGTGAGCTTCTGGCTTTCGGCCGCGTTGGCACCGAGGGCAGCGGTTGCAAGCATGAGGCTGCCGAGGAACAGGTACCCGAGGATGAACAACAGGGGCGCGACCGCCAGGGCCTCCCAAGGGATAGACACTACGGACGCCAGCGCAGCGGAAGCCGTGAGCGCCAGGAAGACGACCATGGATGACCACACCGCGAATTGAACCAGGCCTGCGGCCCCTAGACCGAAGAGCTTGCCTGCCAGAATCTCTTCCGGCGTCACCGAGGAGAGCAACACTTCGACGATCTTGCTCTCCTTGTCGGTTGAGACGGTCTGCACCAGGTACCCGGACGCACTCAGAAGCGCCGTGAGCAGAAGGACGCCCAGGAAAAGTGGGATCGTCGTGCGGACGAGCAAATCGAGGGCCTCATCGACGCCAGTGACCTCCTCGCCTTCGGGGCCGAGGCGGCTGCGGATGAAATATGCCGGTGAGATCACGCGTTCCTGCAAGTCGCCATCGAGACGTCCTTCGACGAGCGACTTTCTCAAGAGCGAGCGAAGCAGCGGCTCGATCGTCGTGCCACGCATGCTCAAGAGCGGAGTCTTCTCCGACTGGATGGCGCGCACCTCACCGCTCGAGAGGTAGTCCTCCTCGACGATGTAGACTGCGCGAAGACGCCCGAATTCGAGGTCGTTGATCGCGGCATCAGCATTGTCGTAGAGCACGACGTCGTTGGCGTTCGCCGTCCAAACCCGCGCGCCATCACGGTCTTCGAACACCGCGCGGTCGACCACACCGGACTCATCGACCAGGCCGAACGCAGAGCTTTCCGCCGCGCGCTGCGTGAGGAAGTACGTCTGTGCTCCGAGGACGGTGCCCGATACGACGGCCAGGAAGACCGGCAAGCCAAACGTCGCGATCAGGTACGACCACCGTTTGACCACCGACAAGAACTCGAAGCGCGCCACGGCTACAATGCGTTGCATACGCATGACTCAGCAGCCCCCACCCACGAGGTGGACGAAGATCTCGTCCATGCGCGCTACCAACGGCTCGTAGCGGTCGATCGTCACACCGTTTCGGACGAGCTCGTCGAGGTATCCCGCGGCAGTCGTGCTCGGCGGCAGCTCCACGCGCCACCCGCCGGCCTTCTGGTGCGTGGCCTGAATGCCAAGAGCCACCAGGTCCATCGAAGTCCAGACGATCACTTCGTTCGGCGAATACTGACGGCGGATCTCGTCGAGCTGTCCGTAGACCACCAAGTTTCCGTGATGAATGAGCGCCACGCGATCACAGAGCGCCTCCACTTGGTGCATCATGTGTGTCGACAACACAGTCGTCCTACCGCTCGCCCGGCGTTCCTCGATCAAATCGGTGACGAGAGCGACGTTGACCGGGTCCAGCCCCGAGAACGGCTCATCGAGCACGCAAAGCTCCGGGTCGGTCATCAGACACGCAGCGATCTGAACCTTCTGAGTCATCCCTTTCGAGAGGCTCTCTACCCGCTGACCCGCAACGCGGCTCAGCCCGACGCGTTCGAGCCAGTGGTCCGCGGCCGTCCGCGCGGCAGCTCGCTTCAGCCCCTTGAGCCGCCCTAAGTACGCGAGCAGCTCGCGCACTTTGGCGCGACGATAGACGCCGCGCTCCTCGGGAAGGTACGCGGTGCGGTCGAGCGTCTGCGGATTCGGCGCGGCGCCAAACAGCGCCACGCCCCCTTCATCGGCGCGAAGGATGTCGAGCCCGATCCGGATCAGAGTCGTCTTGCCCGCGCCATTGGGGCCGAGGAGTCCGAACACCTCGCCGGCCTGGACTTCAATGGACACGCCGTCGAGCACGGTGTGCTGCCCAAAGCGCTTGGATACGCCCCGATACTCGAGAATCCCCACAAGAAGATTGTATCGGCTGACAACCACCTAGGCTAATCGCCACCAGCAAACCTGTCAGTGGCCGAGGGCGACGGCCAGCAGCTTCCTGGTCAGGGTGGAAATGCCCACTCCCTCGAGGCCGTCGAGCGTAAATCGGCGGCGCACCGCCGACTCCTCCCCCCGAGCAGCGGACGCTCGGTACACCTCGACCCGCAAACGCCTATGCGTGAGCACGTGTTCGACCTGCCCAACCGGCTCCGTGCCAAGCTTCGCGCGGAGTCCTGCCTCACTAAGCGCAGAACGCGCCTTTCCCTCGGACATCGGCACACCCCACAGGCCACCAAAGAGGGGCTGATCTCCTTTGACGAGCCAGACCTTCCGATCGGCGCCTCGGCCCTGTGTCGCAACGACCGCCGCTAGCTTCACCTGTTTGGGAGCCCTCCGAACACGTGGAACGGGGAGCACGTCGACTTCATCGCTTGCATATGCCAGGCATGCGTCCGCGACAGGACACGACGCACACCGTGGTTGCTTGGGTGTGCAGATCGTCGCCCCGAGCTCCATCAACGCCTGATTGAAGTCACCCGGACGCTCGCCACGAACCCACCGCGCGGCCTCTTCCCACAACCGCGTTGTCGTAGCCGACGCACCGACGGGTGTATCGATCCGAAACAACCGCGCCAGCACTCGCGTAACGTTACCGTCGACGATGGGCTCTTCCTTGTCGAAGGCGATGCTGCCAATCGCGCCCGCCGTGTACCGCCCAACACCTGGAAGCGCGCGCCGGGCTTTCGCGTCTTCGGGGACCCGCCCGCCGTACTGGTCGACGACCTCTCGGACACCCGCGTGCAACAACCGCGCACGCCGATAGTAGCCGAGCCCGCTCCAGTGGGAGAGCACCGCATCTTCATCTGCTTCGGCCAATGCGCGCGGGGTTGGAAAGCTCTCCAAGAAGCGCCGGTAGTACGGGATAACCGTCTCGACGCGCGTCTGTTGAAGCATCACCTCGGAAACCCAAATCGCATAGGGGTCGCGCGTGTGGCGCCAAGGAAGGTCTCGAGCGGCCGCATCGTACCAGCCGAGCAGGTTCTTCCGGACCAGGTCCATCAGAGGTACTCATAGTACAGCCGTTCCGGGTTCTCGAGCGCCTCGATGATGTCATAGGCGAACGCGGCGCCCACATGCCCATCGACGATACGGTGATCAAGCGAAAGCGAGAGCACCATCACCTTGCCGACCACGATTTCGCCGTTCCGAACCACCGGCTTCTCCTTGATCCGGTGAACGCCGAGAATGCCGACCTCAGGATGATTCAGGATGGGCGTCGCGAGAAGGCCGCTCCTCTTGCCGAGCGAGGTCACGGTGAACGTCGAGTTTCGCAAGTCTTCAGGCTCGAGCGTTCCGTCTTTCGCGCCCCGCGAGAGACGTTCGATCCGCTTGGCGAGCTCGAAGAGGCGTAATCGATCCGCGTTCTGCACAACGGGGACCATCAGTCCGGCGTCCGTCGCGGTCGCTACGCCGATGTTGTAGTACTTCTTGTAGACCAGCTCGTTGGTGCGCTCGTCCAGCTCGCTGTTGAGTATCGGATGCTTGCGCAGCGCTTCAGTGACCGCCTTGATGATGAACGGTAAGAACGTCAGCCGAACACCGCGGCGTTCGGCTTCTGGCAACAGGCGCCGTCGCAGGTCAGCCAACGGAGATGCATCACACTCTTCGACGAAAGTGAAGTGCACCGCCGTCATCTTCGCGTGATGCATTCGCTCGGCGATCTTCCGGCGCATGCCGACGAACGGCTGCCGCTCTTCGAGGGAGGCATGCGGCCTGTCCTCGGCCATTTCACCGCGCAACGCCCCGCGTACGTCATCCCGCGTCACCCGCCCGCCATCACCACTTGGCCGAACGCGCCGAAGATCGACGCCCATGTCTTTGGCAAGACGTCGGGTGGCCGGAGTCGCGAGAGGCTTCGCTTGGAAATAGGCAATCTCGCCCGCGGCGCGCGCCGAGGTCCGAACCGCGCGCCGATTCGCAGCAGTGGCAGGCCGCACGGAGCTCCGCCCTGTGCTCCCGCCATTCCCGTTCGCGTCAACTTGCCCGTGTCCGCCCGCAACGGCGCTCCCAAACAACGCCGCGCCGGGCAATCGATCCTGGAGATCCCCCACAGCGGTCGCAGCGGGCGATGAGGATCGTTGGGTCGTCTCGACGTTCGAAGCCACATTTGACTCGAGCGTCAGAATCACCTGCCCGACCCGCGCAACCGTGCCCACGTCGAAGCAAAGCTTTTCGACGCGTGCGTCGCAGGGCGCGCCGATCGTCACGGTCGCCTTGTCGGTCATGACCTCGACCATCGGGTCGTCTTCGCCAACCATGTCACCGGCTGCGACGAACCACTCGACGATCTCGCCCTCGGTGACGCCCTCGCCGATGTCGGGGAGCTTGAAGTCGAGCCGCGCCATAGTCAGTACCTCGCCGTTTCGACGAGCGCGGGGGCGATGCGGTGCGCCAGGGGAAGGTACTCTCGCTCGTGGGTCAACGGGAACGGTGTGTCCCACCCGGTGACACGAAGCGGTGGCGCTTCGAGGTGGAGGAACGCGCGCTCCGTGATCAACGCCACTAGCTCGCTGCCAAAGCCGCAGGTCCGCGGCGCTTCGTGCACAACGACCACTCGGCCCGTTTTCTGGACGCTCGCGATGACCGCGTCGATGTCCAAAGGCCACAGCGTCCGCAGATCGATCACCTCGACATCGACGCCCTGCTGCGCCACCCGTTCGGCCGCAGCGAACGCCTCGTAGAGCATCGCTCCCCACGCAACGCACGTCACTCGATCTCCCGGGCGGACGACCTTCGCCTCTCCGAGTGGGACCGTGTATGGCTCGTCAGGCACGTCCATCTTCACCGCGCGATACACGCGCTTTGGCTCGAAGAAGAGGACCGGATCCTCGTCGCGAATTGCTGCGAGCAGGAGCCCCTTCGCATCGTAAGGGTTCGACGGACACACGACCTTCAGCCCTGGGGTGTGGATGAACAGTGCCTCAGGTGACTGAGAGTGATACTGCCCGCCGCGAATACCGCCGCCATACGGTGTGCGCACCACCATCGGCACGTGAAACTCTCCCCCGCTTCGGTGGCGGTACTTGGCTGCTTCGTTCACCAGCTGGTCGAAGCCCGGGTAGATGAAGTCCGCGAATTGAATCTCCGACACGGGTCGGAGGCCGTGAAGCGCCATCCCGATGGCAGTCCCCAGAATGCCGGTTTCCGAAAGCGGGGCGTCGAGAACGCGGTCCGCGCCGAATTCCTCCTGAAGACCTTGAGTCACGCGAAAGACGCCGCCTAGCTGCCCAATGTCTTCTCCCATCACCAAGACGTCGTCGTCCTGCTGGAGCGCATCCCGAAGACCGCTGTTGATCGCTTGGACGAGATTCATCTGACTCACGACTCGCCCTCCTCGTCGTCAGTCGCACGAGGCCCGTCGACGCATTGCGCTTGTTGCTCTCGAAGGTGCCACGGCTGCTCTGCGTAAACCTCGGCAAACACGTCGCCGAGGTCGGGCGCCGGCTTTTCTTCCGCACGCCGCACGCACTCTTTCACCTCTGCGTCGCACGCCGCGCGCCAATCGCCCTCGAGCCCGTCGCTCCACACGTCGCGCTGCTCGATGTGCTTTCGAAGCCGCAACAAGGGGTCTGCTTTCTTCCAGGAGTCGGTCTCCTCTTGGGGCCGATAGGCTCGCGGGTCGTCCGAGGTCGAGTGCCCGCCCAACCGGTAGGTCATCAGCTCGATGAATGTGGGCCCACCCCCACCGGAGGCCCGTTGAACACCCTCTCGCACGGCCCGCCAGACGGCCAGGACGTCGTTTCCGTCGATCCGAGCGGCCGGCACGCCGTAGGCCGCCGCCTTTTCGGCCAGCGTTCGCGTGGCGGTTTGCTGAGCGGTTGGGAGGCTGATCGCGTAGCCGTTGTTCCTGCACAGGAACAACACCGGCGCTTGATACACGCCTGCGAAATTCATGGAGGCATGAAAGTCGTTCGAGCTCGTGGCGCCGTCACCGAAGAAGACGCCAGCGCACTCGTCGAGGCCGCGCTTCTTCGCCGCCATCGCGAGGCCGACGGCGTGCGGGATCTGCGTGCCAATCGGCGCGCTCACCGAAAGGTACCGATGCTCGCGGCTGACGGTGTGGTCTGGCATCTGGCGACCGTGCATCGGGTCGTCGGCATTGCCGAACATGTGGTCGATGTACTTCTGCAGGGGGTAGCCGCGCCAAAGGAGGGCGCCGACCTCTCGATAGCAGGGGACGATCCAGTCCCGGTCGCGGAGCGCAGCAGCCGCGCCGACGATCGCGGCCTCTTCTCCGAGGGAGCCGACGTGAAAGGCGATGCGGCCCTGACGCTGGATCCTCTCGAGGCGATCGTCGATGACGCGAGTTCGAACCATCGCTTTGTAGAGCGCGACGACCTGGTCGATCGACAGGCCTGGGTCGAGCTTTGGGTCGAGGCTTCCATCGTCTCGTATGACGTGCATGTTCCCCCTCAAGTAATCACCGCAAGCGTCTTCTTTCCGTAACGATCCATCCGAGGACCCTCGCTTGGATTCGCCTCTGCAGCGAGCTCCCCCGTAAGAAACACCTCCGCCGCGCGGTAGCTCGAGCGAACGAGCGGCCCCGACGCGACGAAGCGAAACCCCATGTCGACCCCTGCCTGCTCGTAGTCCGCGAACTCCGCAGGCTCGACGTACCGTGCGACGGTCGCGTGACGCTTGGTGGGCCGCAAGTACTGACCGACGGTGAGCACGTCGACGTCTGCGTCTCTCAGGAGCTGCATCGCTTGGAGCACTTCTTCCCTCTCTTCGCCGATACCGACCATCAGTGACGACTTGGTGATGGCGGAGCCGAGCTCCTTGGCCGCGGCCAGCACGCCGACGGAGCGATCCCACGAACAGCGCGCATCGCGAATGGGTCGCTGCAAGCGCGGCACTACCTCGACATTGTGTGCAAAGACATCGGGGCGTCCGTCTTGGACGACGCTTCGAACGTCATCGCGGTTCCCTCGGAAGTCGCCAACCAGGGTCTCGACACGAAGCTCGGGGCTGTGATGCTTGATGCGTCGGACCGTGTTGGCGACGTGGGCAGCGCCGCCGTCGCCGAGGTCGTCGCGATCGACCATCGTGAGCACCACATAGGCAAGCCCCATCTCGGCCAGCGAGAGGGCCGTGTTCTCAGGCTCGTTCGGATCCACTAGCCCCCCGGGCTTTCCGGTGTTGACCGAACAGAACCGGCAGCCTCGGGTGCACGTGTCGCCGAGGATCATTAGCGTCGCGGTGCCCTGACCCCAGCACTCGAAAATGTTTGGGCAGCCCGCCTCTTCGCAGACCGTGTGGAGGCCACGGCCCCTGAATCGGGACTTCAGGCTCCGAAATTCGTCCTGCTGCGGCCCTGCAGGGAGCCGAACGCGAAGCCAGTCAGGTTTGCGAGCTGGTAAGGTCATCCGTTGCTCCGATGAGTGCCAAGCCACGCTCTTAGAGGGAGCCGCCCCCCCTGTCAATTGCGTCTAACACCAAGAATTGTGACGGTTTCCCGGATTATTCGCAACGTTTTGAAAACCGGGCCGGCCAGGCGCAATATTTTCGCATTACCCACTTTACCTGGGCCAGTCGTGCCCCATAATGATGCATCGCAGCCGCTCATTTCCCCGTTAAGGAGCACCTCGATGGATGAAGAAAGACGGCCTAGGCGTGCCGGCCCTGTGGAACGACCCGGAGCGTTCGGGGGCAAGCGAGACATCAACCGGCGCAAGCGAGTCCAAGACTTGATCAATGCTGGGCTTTTGCTCTTCTTGGAGCGGGGGATCGAGGCGGTGACGATCGACGAAGTCGCTCGTGAAGCCGGCATGGCAAAAGGCAATTTCTATCGTTATTTCCGTGACAAAGCGGACCTTGTCGAGGCGGTCACCGAGCCGGTAGCCAGCGCGACACGCGAGGCGGTGCAGGCATGCGACGACAAGCTCCGCCGAGCGGATACACGTGACGATGCGGTCGCGGCATATGGGGAGCTCGGCAACAGGCTCGTCGGTGCGCTCGCGATGCATCCGGACGCCATGTGTCTCTACTTGCAGGAGCGCCGCGCCCCGGCGACCACGGCGCGCCAAGCGATTTCGGATCTGGCGACGGACTTCGATCGGCGCGCGATGACCCTCAGCCAGATCGCCGTAGATCGCCGGCTCGTGGCAGCCTCCAACCCGCGGGTCAGCGCCGTCGCCGTACTGGGCGCCGTGGAGGCGCTGGCGCTCGCATCCATGCGAAATCAGGTGCAAATGGATCCCGTCGAAACCACGAAGAGCCTCATCTCAATCGTGCTCGGTGGGCTCCAAAAGTAGCCTCACGCTTCGCGTATCGAGGCTACCTAAACATCTGTCCAGCCCGAAACTACCGCTCCGGCAGCTTCTTCTTCACAATTAGGCGGATATGGCGGGGAAGCTGATGGTGACTACGGCGCCGTTCGTCTGGTTGGTCTGGTTGGTCTGGGCGGCGCTACCGAGCGACGCGCACGCGGCGAGCGGGTCTGGTCCGAACGGTAGCGAGAGCGAGCTCGGCACGGTGGTGCTGCTGGTCGTGGTCATCGGGGTTGCGTACGTGCTCGCGCACAACGTCGTGGAGCGTCTGCAACGCCGGTTCCTAGTCGTGAGCGGCGCCGAGTATCTCTTGCTGGGCTTCCTGCTCGGTCCAGCCTTCCCCGCGATCCATGCGCTCGACAACGTCACGGGCTTGCTGCCAATCATTGCGCTCGCAGCCGGATGGGTCGGATTGCTGCGCGGCACCGACTTCGATTTCGCCAGTCTTCAGAAGCTCGATCCCGCGACGTGGCGCGTCGTCTTCCTGCATCACTCTCTACCGGGTGTCGCGGTTGGAATTGGCTCCTACTACTTTTTCACGAAGACGGGCTGGGTCCTCGCCTCTCCTCGTGACGCTGCGCTGAGCGCCGCTGCCCTCGCCTGCTTCGCGGCCGCCGACTCCGCAGAACCGTTCGACCTTCTCGCAAGACGCTACAAGGTCAGTGGGCGCCTTGCTCCACTGTTGCGAAACGGAACACGTCTCGGCGATATCGGGGTCATCCTGGCGTTCGGCCTGATCTTCTGTGTCTTCCACGAAAACGCTCCAGAGGCGCAAGACTACTCCCCGTCGCTGTGGGCGTGGGTCACGGTGTTGCTTGGCGCGGCGCTGGGATTCTTGTTCTCGCTCTTCCTGGCCGGCGACGAGTCGGACAACTCCCGTTTCCTGGCGCTACTAGGCATCATCGCATTCGCGTCGGGCGGCGCGTATTTCCTCGAGCTGTCACCGCTTGCGGTGAACCTCTCCATGGGGTTCGTGCTGGTGAACTTCGCGCGAGGCGGCCAGCTCCTACACACCACGCTCGAGTCGACCGAACGCCCAATGACGATCGTGCTGCTGATCTTTGCCGGCGCCATGTGGCAGCGCACGGAGCTCGTGCCGACCCTACTCGTGTTGGGGGGATTCTTGGTCGCTCGCACTGGGGCGAAGTGGCTCGCGAGCGTCATCGCCGGTTGGGGCACCAGTCTGCGCAAGGATTTGTTCCGTGGTTTGCTGGCCCACGGCGACGTCACGCTCGCGATGGCCGTTTCGTTCCGCCTGGTGTACGACGGCGATGCGGCGAAGATCGCGTATTCCGCAGTTCTTGGCTCCATCATCTTGAATGGCCTGATGGCGCCAAGATTACTGAGAGGCCTGCTCGTCGACGAGGGGGAGATCCAGCGCGAGCTCAAGGACTCCGATTCGCGAACATCGATCGAGGTAACTACCAGATGAACATCGTCATCATAGGCTTGGGAGAAGTTGGTCGCCACTTGTTGAGCGTCCTCGACAAGGAGGGGCACGACATCATCGCCGTCGACGCGAGCGCGAAGGCGGTGCAGTACGCAGAGGAGCACTACGACGTCGCATCGATCGTTGGATACGGCGCGAGCGAGACGCTTCTCAAGGTCGCGGGTGTGGCCCGCGCCGATCTGGTCGTCGCCGTGACCAATCACGATGAGATGAACTTGATCGCCACGCTCGCAGCCAAGCAGCTCGGCGCGAAACACGTGGTGGCCCGCGTGCAAGGCACGGCGTGGTCCGAGTGGACCGAAGGCATTCGCTACGGGCTGCTCGGGGTCGACGTCGTGATCAACCCGCGCGTGCTCGTGGCGCAAGAGCTGAGCCGCATCGCCCGGTCTTACGGCGCCTCGGACGTCGTGGACCTCGCACAGGATCGGGTCGAGCTCGTGCAAATCGACCTCGAAGAGTCGCGAGTTCTCAACAAGCCCCTGTCCGCGGTCGAGCTACCCCCGCACACCCTGGTGAGCGCGGTCGTGCGCGATGGGGAGCTGTTCGTTCCCGGCGGCGCAGACGTCTTGGTCAAAGGCGATCGCGTGTACTTGATCGGGCGCCCCGAGGGCGTGCTCGCCGCGGAGCGCCTCTTCAGCAAAGAACGGGAGGCGCGCCGCGTCTGCATCGTCGGCGGCGGTGTCGTCGGAAAGGCCCTGGCCCGTGACCTGCTACAGCAGCAAGCAACCGTCATGATGATCGAAAGCGACCTCACCACCGCCGAAGAGGTCAGCGCCGAATTTCAGGGCATCGAGGTCGTACACGGCGACGGAACCGATGGGGCGCTCCTCGAAGAGGAAGAAGTCGGCACATACGACCTATTTGCAGCGGTGACGAAGCGGGATGAGATCAATCTGATGGCGGCCCTCCTCGCGCAGCGCGCGGGTTGCAAGCGAACCGCAACGATCGTGCAGCGGGCGGACTACACCTCAATCTATCGGCAGCTCGGCATCGATATCGTTCTTTCCCCGCGTACCGTGGCGTCCGATCAGATCCTGCGCTTCTCCCGTGGCGGGGGTCTCCACAGTCTGACCGTGCTGGAAGGTGGTCAGGCCGAGGTCGTCGAGCTCACCGCCAGCCCGAAGTGCCGAGCGGTCAACAAGCCGCTACACCGGATGAACCTGCCGCGCGGCTCCCTGCTCGCGGCGATCGTGCATGGCGACGACGTGATCATTCCGCGCGGCAAGGACGTCGTGCACCCGGGCGACCGCGTCATCCTGATGACGACCAAAGAATCGCGGGCTACCGTCGAGCGGCTCTTTCGACCGAGGGGTGAGTGAGCACGCAATCGCGAGATTTTCGAGGCGTGATTCGCCCCGTGGGTGCCGTCGTCCTAGGAATCGGCGTCATGATCGCGCTGTGTGCGGGGGTCGGCATGCTCTGGGATCAGTTCGCCCCCGACCCGACTCGGCCGCAGGGTGGCGCCGCAGAGCTCGCGTTGTCCGCGATCATCGTGTCGATCATCGGTTTGGCGGCATTCCTCTACGGCAACCGCTTCGTGTCCGAGCGCATCTCGCGCCGCGAGGCCCTGCTGGCCGTGAGCCTGATCTGGATTTCCGCGGGGGCGTGCGGAGCCGTGCCATTCGTGCTCGGGGCTGGGATGTCCGTCACCGATGCGTTCTTCGAATCCGTGAGCGGTCTCACGACCACGGGCGCGACGGTCATCACTGACATCGAGGGGCGCTTGTCGAGGCCGCTCTTGCTTTGGCGCTCTCTCATTCAGTGGCTCGGTGGCATGGGCATCGTGGTGTTGTTCGTGGCTGTGTTTCCCAACTTGGGCGCGGGCGGCAAGCACCTGTTCCGCGGAGAGGTGCCCGGAACCACGGCCGAAGGGTTGCGGCCTCGAATCGCCGAAACCTCGTTCGCCCTGTGGAGGCTCTACGCTGCCTTCACCATCCTCGAGATCGCGCTACTGAAGGTCCTGGGCCTCGATCTGTTCGACGCCGTGTGCCACGCGTTCACGACCATGTCTACGGGCGGGTTCTCGACCCTCGATAGCTCGGTGGGCGGGTTCGAGAGCGCCGCGGTCGAGTACGTGATCGCGTGTTTCATGCTGATCGGCAGTGTGAACTACGGCCTCTACTACGGCCTCCTGCGGACCGGCAGCTGGAGGACTCTCGTGCGAAACATCGAGTTTCGGTGGTACGTCGGCATCGTTCTCGTCGCCGTGGTCGTCTTGACTGTGCTGAACCTCAGCGTGCACGACGAGCTCCTGACCTCGTTCCGCTACTCGTTCTTCATGGTGGCGACGACGATCTCGTCGACCGGATACGGGACCGACGACTACAGCGCCTACAGCTCGACCGCGCTGACCATCGTCATCCTCTTGATGTTCGTCGGCGGGTGCTCCGGTTCAACGGCTGGCGGGATCAAAATCGAGAGAACCGTGCTGATGGGCAAGCAGGCCATCGCACAGATTCAGAAGAACTTTCGGCCCGCCACGGTCCAGCTCGTGCGGATGGGCAAGGTCGCGATCAACAATCAAGTCCTCGCTGACGTCGGCTCGTTCTTCTTGATCTACATGGGCTGCATCGGCTTTGGCCTGCTCTTCGTGACGCTGGTCGAGGGCGTCCCCTTGCCCACGGCGTTCGGAACGATGCTGACTTGCCTGTCCAACATGGGCCCTGCACCCTTCCACGTGGGGCCGGACAACTTCTCTGCCTATTCCGCGGGGAGCAAGTTGTTCTTTGCGATGGCCATGCTGCTCGGACGACTCGAGTTCTTCACGCTCTTCGCGCTCATTCTTCCCGGGTTCTGGAGACGCTGATGACGGGCGCGTACAGCATGCCTCCGCCAGGCGAAGAGACCCACGCGCGGCGCCAGATCACCGTCATCATCTTTCTTCTGTTCGGCATGGTGGCGCTCTACCAGTTCGAGCAGTTCGCGTCGCATCCCTTCGACCCGACAGCCATGCTGGCGCTGGGCTTCGTCGTCCTAGCGAGCTACACGATCGGCGGCCTGGTAGGCCAGATTCGCCTGCCGCACATCACGGGTTACCTGATCGCCGGCTTGGTGTTCGGCCCATCGCTCGCGAGGGCTCTAGCCGGACTTGCGCTCCCTCCGCCGTTCGACAAGGGCATCTTGAACGATCAGGTCCTCGAGCAGCTGAGCTTGTTCGACACCCTGGCAGTGGCCGTGATCTCACTCACGGCCGGTGGCGAGATCAAGCTCGAAGGTCTCAAGAAAGGCCTTCGCGCGATCAGCGGAATCATCGCCGGGCAAGTGGTTGCAACCGTCGTCTTGGTGACGTCGTTCTTCTGGTTGATCTCCGGAGCAGTGCCCATGGTCGCCTTGCCCGGCATTCAGGGGCTTCCCATGGCCGCTGCGCTCGCGGTCGGCGCGATGGTAGCCTCGGTGTCTCTCGTGTCGTCTCCGGCGGCGACTATCGCAGTCATCATGGAATCGAGGGCTGCGGGCCCCATGACTCGGAATGTCCTTTCCGCCGTCGTGCTCAAGGACGTCGTCGTGGTCGTCGCGTTTGCGGTAGCGGTAAGAATTGCCTCCGAGCAGATCGGGGTGACCGCCATGGAAGGCGGACTCGCTGCGTATCTGCTCACGCACATCGTTTTTTCGATCCTCTTTGGCGCAGTGGTCGTTGGCGGCTTGATGGCTCTCTACATCCGCTACGTCAATCAAGAGCTTCTGATTTTCGTCGTGGGGGTCGTCTACCTGGTCGCGTACATCACGGGGGTTCTGGGATGGGACCCGATCTTGGTCTTCCTGGCGGCCGGCTTCGGCGTCACCAATTTTTCGAAGACGGGGCATCGCCTTATCGAAACCCTCGAGCGACTGTCGCTGCCGGTCTACGTCGTCTTCTTTACACTCGCTGGGGCCAAGCTCCATCTGGAGGACCTCCGGCAAGTCGCCCTTTTTGCAATAGCGATCGTCGCGGTGCGTGGCTTCGCTATTTACTCGGGCACCAAGGTGGGCGCTCGGATGGGCAAAGCGGATGAAGCGACCCAGCAGTTCGGGTGGATGGGCTTCGTCTCCCAGGCGGGGGTGTCGATCCTCTTGGCCGCGATCATCGGCAAAACCTTTGGCGAGCTTGGGAGGTCGCTCGAGACCCTGATCATCGGCGCAGTGGCGATCAACCAGCTCGTCGGCCCGGTGATGTTCAAGATGGGCCTGACTCTCTCGGGCGAGACGAGCACCGGTCGCACATCACTCACTCCGGCGAGACACTTGTCGGTGAAGCCTCCTGCAATGCGTCCGGATGGCGAGGAAGGCGAAGCCAAACAACTCGAGCCATGGCCTGAGCACGTCGGCAAGAAGGATCTCTGGGGCGTCCCACTGGAGACGAAGAGCGCTGAGCTCAGCAACCGGATGCAGGACCTCGCCGGTGACCTGCAGGCCATCGTGCGAGAGGTGTCGACGGGGCCCCTTCGAGACTTCCAGCTCGACGCAGCGAAGTACCTGCGCGACTTGCGGCGCGAGTTCCTGCGTCACCATCGGCGATTGACGGTTCAGGCGCGCATGGAGGAAGGCAGCGCCGAGCGCGATGAGCTGGTACCGATGCTGCGCTCTGCGCAATCCGATTTGGCGGCACACTGGCGTGGGATCGTGCTCGGTCGGTCGGTCACACTTGCCAAGCTGAACTGGACTCCCGAAACCATACTGGACAATGTCGACGGCTTGGTCGACGAGCTGCCGGAGGTGGTCACGGCTCCCTATGAAGACCAATCTTACGATTCCAAAGAGACCGATTCACTTTGGAAAGCGTTGCGGCGTCAGGCCCTTCGCCTGGGGCGCGGCTGGCGCAAGGCGTTCGGGCAGAGCTCGCCAACGCGCGATGTTCGGCTGCGCGCCCTGGGACGCTTCCATCTCTCATATGACGCGCCTGCGCGGCTCGAGGGGTTGGCGGCGCTTTTCGTCGAAGCCGACCGTCACCTCGCCGCTCGAACGCGCAGCCTCTTCGACGGGGTTATCGCGGGCTACGACGATATCGTGGACGTTGCCACTGCGCCAGAGGCCGATCTCGAGGGCCAGCTCGTACGGCTGCGACACGACGTGGAAGAGGAGCTCGCCCTCGCGCTCGACGAAATCGCTCGCATCACCGGCGACGGCACGCATCGCGCCGCCAGCGCGCTCGCCAGCGGCTTCGTCGAAATGAAGGAAGACCTCCCGACTTTCGGGACCCTCGACCTGCGAGCCGGCGAGCGCCGGACCAGCCGCCGCTTCGCGAACCGCATGCGAGCGATGGAGACGCTCACGAAGGACGTGTCCAACCTTCGAAAGGCAAGCTCGGCCGAGTACTCCTCCCTGGCAATGGAGCTCGAGCTGCTCGGCCTCGAAGCACGCATCAAGGACCACGTCGCCGAGTACGTCTCGCGGCTGACCAATACGGTGAAGCGCCGCGCCACCTCGCAAGTGGAGCGTGTGAGCGACACACTTCACAACACGCTGACAGAGCTCAACACCGAGCTCGAAAGCAACTACTCGGGCGATGAGCTTGCGGCTGCGCTGCGACGGACGACCGAGGCAACCAGCAAAGTCACTGGCGAGGCCGCGCGTGTCACCACCGAACTCTACCAGGACCTGAGCGACGACACGAAGATCGCGCCTCTGCTCGATACGCTGGTCGACGCGTGCCGCGGCCTAACCCCGCGCTACCGCGTGACGGTCGGGCAGCGTCAGACGGGGGAATGGCGCTTGCCGACGTCGATCCCCGAAGTCGAGGTGCCCTTCAGAGAAGTGGTGCTCACATACATCGATAGCCGTGTCGCGCCGAAATTGCTCGCGAGCCGCCGCGAGCTCGCCGAGCGCGTACAGCCGTTGGCAAATCTGCTGCAGGAGCTCGAGCGCGTCGTCGCCTTCAACGTGGAGCTGGCAACCGCGGAGCTCGAGGTCGTCCACGACGAGTCGATCCCCGAAGAGATGCACACATTGCTCCGCGACATGGTCTACGGCCAACTCGAAAGGAGCTACAACTCCCTCGAGGAGATCCGGGCTGAAGCCAAGGGCTGGCCTGCGATTATCGAAACGGAGATGCGTGATGCGGCGCTCGGTACCCTAGCAACGCTCCGCGGAGAGCTCGCCGAGGGCTCGTTCAGCAAGTCGCGCCTCGAAGCCATGCGGCGCGCCGCAAGCGGTCTTCGGATGATGGAAAAGGCGGAGCGCTTGCCGCGGATGGAGCGCCTCAAAGGCCAGCTTCGTGGTGGGCTTCGCGCGCTGTTTGGCGAGGAGCGACTCGAGCGTTGGAGCGAGCGGCTCGGTTTGACCGGATCGCTGCCGACGGAAGACCTCACCGCCGGCTCGTTCGCCGCTCCTGAAGTGTCGGCTGACCTCCCGCTGGTCTACCGGCGGCTTTTCGCGGCCGACACCATGGAGGCGGGAGACGTGCTCACCGGCCGCGACGAGGAGATTCGGCGCGCCGAAGCCGTGCTTTCGAGCGAGGTCAAGGGGCGGCTGCGATCCGTCGCGCTGGTGGGGGTCGACGGCGTCGGAAAGGCGGCGGTCTCGAGCGCGATCGTTCGAAGTCGCCGTTGGAAGAACGTCAAGCGGGTCGTGTTCACCGCGCCGGTTAGTGTCGAAGACGTCGACGCGATCTTCCAGGACGCACCCGAGGGTCAGCTCGTGGTCGTCGACGGTCTCCATTGGATGCTCTCGATGGCGCCGGGGGGCTTCGACCCGCTCCGCCGGTTCGTCAAGGGAATCATCGAAGAAGGGGGCAGGCGTCGTTGGCTGGCGCATGGCGCCGTCCTGTTTTGGAACTTCGCCTCGACCGTCGCTCCACTGCGTGACGCGTTTCCCGAGACGATCCGTCTCGACCCGTTGAATGAGCCGGAGCTCCAAGCAGCCGTCATCGCGAGACACCGGTTGAGCGGTTTCGAGCACTCGTTCGATCGCGGAGACGGTTCGCCGATCGAGGGCTTGTTTGCGCGAAGCGCAACCCGCATTCGCCGCCCCTACGACCAGTATTTCCACGAGCTTCACGACGCGACCGGCGGTCTGGTGCGCGATGCGCTTCGACTGTGGCTGGCTTCGATCCGTGGGATTCAAGACGACATCGTCCACGTTGGCCCGATCCCGGCATCACCGTACGCCCGCGTGAGGCGCCTTCCGGACGACATTCTCGTCAACCTCTACCAGATCGCGCGCGAGGGTTGGATCGACGCTGCCGGCCAGTCGAGGCTGTTCAGGCTCGACGTCAACACCGCCCAAGCACAGCTGAGTCGACTCGCACACCTCGGCTTGCTCGACGAGCGCGAGGGGGCGTTCGTGGTTGCGGTCCATCTGCGAGGGGTCCTGGACCGGGTGTTCGCGGAGCGAGGATGGGTACTGTGATGTCCGCGCTTCTCTGTCGTTTCTTGCCGCTTCTCCTGGTGGCGTCGGTCGCGTCGGTCGCGTCGATCACGGGGTCGGCCGGAGCCCAGCTCATGGATCCGGCGGATTCGCGGTCGAACCAAGCGGAGCCGCCGCCACCTACCCCAGCGCCGGCGCCCGCCAGAAGACGAGCGCCCGAGCAGGCGGCTCCGACCAACGCGCCTCCCCTGGAGCCGCCACGCTGGATCGCGAAAGCACCCCAGGCTCCCGTATCGGTTGGGGAGCCTACGCCAACCGAAGACCGCAATCCGCTCCTAATCCTCTTCCTGTCGCTCCTCGGCGTGGGTGTCGTGCTGTTCATCGCCGAACGCGCCCGCAGTTGGATCACAAGCAATATTCCATTGCGGCGCGTTCTGGGCGCGCTGGTTTTCGGCTTGCGGCTGGTCGGTCTCGGCCTGCTTCTCGCGGTCGTCCTCGCGTTGGTTCCAAAGGATCAAGACTGGATTCTGTGGACGCTGGTGGCTCTGTCCTTGGTCGTAGGTTGGTCGGTTCGTGACATTTTTGCGGACGTCGTGGCGGGCGGAATCTTGGCCGCAGAGCGCCGAGTGAAGAAAGGCATGTGGGTCTCGGGCGACGGTTTTCAAGGCACGGTCGAAGGACGGTCGCTCCGGGCAACTTGGCTGCGTGACGGACAAGGGCACCGGTTGACGGTGCCCAACCGCGCGATGGTTGGCGCGCCCATGGTGTACGACGCCGGCGCGGACGCAGAACACGAGGTGGTGGTGCGCCTCGAGGGCTACGACGACGCCGGCAAGGTCCGAATGGCGCTCACCGACGCGATTCTAAGCTCGCCGTGGGTGCTGGCCGGGGCCACGCCGGTCGTGCTGCGCGACCCCGCCGACCCGGTCGTTTGGCGCGTTCGAACCAAGCTTCTCGAGCCGCGCTTTTCGGTGCGCTTCGAGGGAGAGTTGCTCGAGCGCGTCGAAGACTTGCTTCGCCACGAGCCTGCCCAGGAGCGCGACACCGCCCCTGGCGAAGGCCCTGAAACTTAAGAAAACCCTGAAACCTAAGAGGCCCCTGAAGCTGAACTAGTCGATCCAGTCGCGAAGCTCGCCTGTCACGACACGTGGCGCCTGCTGAAGCTCTTCGATCGTCTTGGCGCCACAGAGCAGCATAATCGAACGAAGCTCACGCTCGATGCGCAACAAGAACGAGCGCGCGCCGCTCACACCACCTTCGAGAAACGCTTGATAGACATTGCGCGCGATGCCGGCGCAACTCGCGCCGAGGGCGATCGCCCGGGCCACGTCCATGCCGCTGCGGATGCCGCCGGTCGCAATGGTGGTCATCCCCGCGCTAACGCAATACTGAACCGACGCCGCCGTGGGGATGCCCCAATCCCAGAGAGCCTCCCCGAGCACCTGCCCGTCGCCCTCGGCTCTCAACGTCTCGACGCCGACCCACGACGTTCCGCCCGCGCCCGATGTGTCCGCGTGTCGGATACCGATCGCGCGAAGCCGGGCAGCAACTGCGAGACTGATTCCGCTCCCCGTCTCTTTTGCAATGACGGGCACGTCCAGCTCGGACCAAAGTCGTTGGAAGGTCTGCAATCCGCCACTGAAGTCTCGATCGCCTTCGGGCTGAATCAGCTCCATGGCCGGGTTCATGTGTACGCAGAGGGCATCGGCACCCACATCGGAGAGCATCTGGGCGATGACTTCCGTTGGGAGGTCGCGCGCCTGCACCACGCCAACGTTGCCGAAGAGAAGGACGTCCGGCGCGCGCTCGCGCACCTGGTATGTCCAACTGGTCTCCGGGCGCTTCTGCATCGCACGCTGACTTCCCAAACCAAATGCGTAACCGAGCTCGTTCGCGATCGAGGCAAGGGCTTGGTTGATCTCGGCGGCGCGTTCGTGCCCGCCCGTCATCGCAGCAATCAACAGTGGGGCGCGGAGCTCCTTGCCGAGTAGCCGCACGCGGGTGTCGATCGAGTCCAAGTCCGCCTCGGGGAGCGCCTGGTGTACCAGCCGCACGCATTCGAGCAGTGTGGTGCGCTGCCGAAACGCGACGTCGTCGGTCGCGCACAGATCGAGATGATCCGCCTTTCTCTGCTCAATATCTGCGCTCATCGCGTTGCTTGCTCGGCAGCGTCCTGCCGTGTACGTAGCTCGGAATAAGGACACTGACACCGTGGCGCAAGGGCAAATGGATATCGAATCTTGGATGGGGGGCATCCGTCAGCACGTCGATGCCATCCTGCAACGGTTTTTCGAGTCGAAGTGCGGGGAAGCGGCGCGGCTTTCGCCACAAGCGATCGAGCTGGTCTCCGAAGTGCGGGACCTGACGATGCGCGGTGGCAAGCGGCTGCGGCCCATCGTCACCGCGGCAGCGTATCGGGCGGCAAGCGGAGCCACCGATGTCAGCTCGACGTTCGAGGTCGGCGCGGCTTTGGAGCTCCTACAGACGTACTTGCTCATTCACGACGACTGGATGGACGAGGACGACGAGCGCCGCGGAGGCCCTGCAGTTCACTACGCCTTCCAGACGAAGCACGGTCACGACCATCTGGGCGCGAGCCTTGGAATCCTCGCAGGGGACCTAGCCTCGACGTTCGGTTGGGAGCTTCTGCTCGACGCTAGCTTTCCTGAGGGCCGCCGAAACGAAGGCTTGGCGCTCTTCGTCAGGATCCAGAAGGAAGTGTTCGCAGGGCAGCAGCTCGACCTGATGACCGACGCCGACGTCGAACGCGTGCATGACTTGAAGACCGGAAGCTACACGACGCGTGGACCGGCGGAGCTCGGCGGCCTCCTCGCGGACGCCGACGAGGCAGACATGCAATCGCTCCGTGGGTGGGCTGCGCCGCTCGGGATCGCGTTTCAACTGCGGGACGACCTCCTCGGGACGTTTGGGAACGCTCAACAGACCGGAAAACCCGGCGACGACCTGCGTCACGGAAAGCACAACGCCGTCGTGGCAGCATTTTGGCGGCTGGGCCCGAGCGAGGCGGAGCGTGCGGTGCTCGAAGGCGTCTGGGGGCGCGCGGACGCCACCGACGACGAGGTCCGCGCCGCTAGCGAGGTCTTGTCTGCTGCCAAAGCCGAAGTGGGGACGCGGCTCGACTTCTTAGCTGACGAAGCTCGGAACGCGCTGGCCGCGAGTTCATTCGACGACGACGCCAAGCTACTGCTCCAGGAAGTGACGAGACGGCTCACGGACCGAGGGACCTGATGGGCTTCGGAAGGGGCAAGGTCATCTTACTGGGTGAGCACGCCGTCGTTCACGGTTGCGCGGCGATCGCGGTTGGCATCGAACGGGGAGTCACCGCCCAAGCAACGGCGGCGGAGCATGACCTGTTGCGGCTCTCGCCATGGGGCTTGTCGGTCCGCCCCGATCCCAAGGGAGACGACCCACTCGAGCGCGCGTTTGCTGTAGCGCTCGCGATGTATCCGTCTCGCCCTTCACTCGAAATCAGCGCCACGGTCGACCTTCCGGCCGGTGCGGGCCTCGGCTGCTCTGCTGCGATCGGGGTAGCCGTTCTGGACGCAATCGACGGGGCCCTCGGGGTCGAGCGGTCGCGGACGGACCTAGCGACGGCCGCGCTCGCCTGGGAGAGGATCTTCCACGGAAACCCCTCCGGTATCGACAACACGATGTCGGCTGTTGGAGGCGTTGCGCTCTATCGCAAGGGTGATGCGCTGCGACCGTTGCGCTCGAACAAGCCCTTGCACCTGGTGATCGGATACAGTGGGGAGTCATCGAGCACGAAAGATATGGTCGCGTCTGTTGGCAGGCAGCTCGACAACGACCCGGAACGCGTGAACAAGGCGTTCGAGGGTATCGAGATGCTGGTGCGTAATGCCGAGCTCGCGATCGAGGCGGGCAACCACGTAGCGCTCGGCCAACTGTTCGACCTGAATCACACCATCCTGGACTCGCTGATGCTCTGCACCACGAAGCTGGATGAAATGTGCCAGACGGCGCGAACAGCGGGCGCACTAGGCGCCAAGATGACCGGCGCCGGCGGAGGAGGCTGCATGTTTGCGCTGGCCCCCAAGCATGATGAAGCCCTGCGGTTACGGGACGTGCTGGGCGAGGGTGCGTTCGTGGCGGAGGTAAACGCGTGACGGACCGTTCCATGGAAGCAAGTGCTCGTGCCTGCGCGAACATCGCGCTCGCCAAGTACTGGGGGAAGGCCGACGTAAAGCGAAACATTCCGGCAGTTCCGAGTATCTCGCTGACCTTGGACCAGCTCGTGACCGAAACGCGAGTTCGGTTCGACCGCTCACTGAAGTCCGATGTGGTGAGGCTCGACGGCAAGCGAGCAACCGCGGCGGAAGCCGAGCGGGTCGTCGCCATGCTCGACCGCGTCCGGCGGGAGGCGCGATTGCGTGTGAGGGCACACGTCAACAGTCACAATCACTTTCCCACGGCTGCGGGGCTCGCTTCGAGCGCGTCCGGCTTCGCCGCACTAGCCGCGTCGGCTTCGGCGGCGGCAGGGCTGCGTTTCAACGCCCGCCGGCTCAGTGCTCTGGCTCGGGCGTCGAGCGCGTCGGCCGCCCGGTCGATCTATGGCGGATTCGTCGAGCTCCCGGCGGGCAGTCGGGGTGATGCCGACTTGGCCGCCCGACCCATCGCGCCTCCCGGGCATTGGAATCTCCGCCTCGTCGTCGCAGCGACCGAGCCCGGGAAGAAGAAAGTCGGTTCCACGGAAGGGATGGAGCGCTCTCGAAGGACGTCTCCCTACTACCAGGCGTGGTTGGACCAAGCGCCCAAATGGTCGCGCCAGATCAAGCGTGCGGTAAAGGCGCGCGACCTCGACGCGCTGGGCCCTGCGATGGAGCAAAGCACGCTCGCCTTTCACTGTTGCGCGATCACGTCGGACCCGTCGATCCTCTACTGGGCGCCGGCCACGCTGGCCGCCCTTGCCACCGTTCGTGGGCTCCGTGAGCGCGGCGTCTCGGTGTGGGCGACGATGGACGCCGGGCCACACGTCAAGGCGCTGTGCGGAGCCGGCGACGCAACCCGAGTCCGCCAAGCACTCGATCGAACTCCAGGCGTCACGCGAAGTTGGGTGGCCAAGCCGGGACCCGATGTCGAGGTGCATCGGTGACGCCGATCGGCGCGAGCGCGCCGGGGAAGGCCCTGCTGTGCGGCGAGTACGCGGTGCTCGAAGGTGCACCAGCGATCGTGGCTGCCGTCGACCGGCGGGTCTCGGTGGCGTGGTCCGACGAGCCCGGGACCATGCCTCCCGAGATCAAAGCCACGCTTCGGCTTGCAGAAGCTGAGCTCGGGCCACTGCCTCGTGGGGTAAGCCTGGATGTGAGCGGCCTCCAGCAGGATCGCGTCAAGCTAGGGCTCGGCTCGTCGGCAGCCGCGGCCGCGGCGGTGGCCGGCGCGAGCTTCGCAACGCACGATCGCGATCTCGGCGACTCGAAGGTCCTGCAACGCGTCTTCTCGCTCGCCCTCGAAGGACACGCCTCGATTGCACCGCAAGGGAGCGGCGTGGACGTTGCGGCGTCGATCTTCGGTGGCTTTCTGCGATTCACGCGAACGGGAGACGCAATCGAGACACGCCCTCTAGGGCCTCCCAGCGGCCTAGAGATCCGCCTGGTATGGACGGGACACGCCGCGCGAACCAGCGAGCTCGTTGGGAAGGTGCACGGACTTCGGCGCGACGATCCTGACACCTACCGCCAGTGCATGGGCCGGCTCTCGGAGCTCTCCGGCCGATTCGCGTCGGCCTTCGAGGCCGGCCGTGCTGCTGAGGTCATCGTGGAGGCGGGCTCCTATGCGAGTGCGATGGGCTTGCTCGGGGCCGCCGCCGGAGCCCCGATCCTCGACGTCCGCCTCGAGCGCGCAGCCGAGCTGGCAACCCGGTTTTCGGGGAGCGCCAAGCCATGCGGGGCCGGCGGTGGCGACGTCGCCATCGCATTCTTCCTCGATCCGGATTCTGCAAAAGCCTTCGAAGTAGCTTGCAAAGACGAGGGGCTTCATCCTATCGATGTCTCGTGGGGTGCAACAGGCGTGCAAGCCTGTTGACTGGAGGACGCGCCAAATGCTGATCAATGTCTACATCTTGTCGCTGGTGCTCGGAGCTGTGCTCCTGGGGGCATCGCTCTTCTTGAACGCCAAGCGTGCCGACGCCGACGACCAAACCCGTGCCCACGACGACACGACGAGACCGAGCCAGTTCGGTCAGCTCGATGGCGTCGCCGGCGGCGACTTCTTGATACGAACGGTCCGGTCACGTCGGTTCTGGACGTTCTTCGTCTCCTTCTTCGGTATGACCGGGCTCGTGCTCGACGGGCTAGATCTGATGAGCGTGGCCGTGTCGTTCTTCGTTGCGGTCGCGGTCGGAGCAGTGGCCGGCGCCGGGGCATCCGCGGCAGTGCGAATCGGCTCGAGCTGAGCCTGAAGGCTCCGCTCCGGCTATCCCGGGTAGGTCCGGACTTTCTCTTCGAGCCGATCGATGACCGCGGCGGAGAGATTCTCTCCGCAGAGCCGAGACATCTGTTGAAGCAGCGTCGGACTGGTGACGTTCACTTCGATGAGCTTGCCACCAATGACGTCGAGGCCGACGAAGAAGAGCTGATCTGCGACCAAGCGCGGACGAATCGTTTCGATGATCTCATGGTCCGCCTCGCTAAGCTCCGCCGGCGCCGCGGAGCCTCCGACATGCACGTTGCTCCGAAGGTCGCCCTTGCCGGGGACCCGCCCAACGACACCGAGAAGCTCGCCGTCCACGAGAAGGATTCGCTTGTCCCCCTCGTCATACACCTCGGGGATGAGCGCCTGCACGATCGCATTGCGTGCACCCAAGTGAGTGACGGACTCGATCAAGGCATTGAGGTTGCTATCTCCTTGGGTCAGCAGAAATACGCTTTCACCACCGTGACCGTCGATCGGCTTGATCACGGCCTTGCCGCCCACGTCGCTGAGGAACCGCTCGATCTCGTCCTTGTGACTCGTCATGATCGTAGGCGGCACGATCTCGGGAAAGTGATGCGCGTAGAGCTTCTCGTTGGCCTCGCGGAGGCCACGCGGGCTGTTCACCACCAGCGTGCTGCCTTCGAGGTGATCCAAGACGAGCGTCAGCCACAGATAGGCATCCGCAAAGGGTGGATCCTGCCGAATGAACACCGCATCGACGTCCACCAAGTCGATGTCTTCCGGCTCGCCCAACGTGATTGGCTTCTCGGGGTCGAGCTGCATCGAAGCCTGGCGAACCCTCGCAACGACCCTGCGGCCGCGAAGCCCCACATCGCTCGGCAAGCAATGATCGACGCGATGGCCGCGAGCCTGCGCCTCCAGCATCAAGGCAAAGCTGGTGTCTTCGTCGACGATGACGGTCGACACGGGGTCCATCACGAACACGAAGCGCATGGGTTTCTGCGGTAGCATCCGGGCGGGTTTAGAGGCAAGGTGGGAGCGATGAAACACTCGGTTTCGATGGTGTTCTACTGCATTTCGGCGCTCTTGATCGCTGGCCTCGTGGGTGGATACCCCACCACCGCTCCCGCCTCCGCGTCCGCTCAGCAAGAGCACTCGGCGGCATTCAGTCGCTACGCGGTCGCCGCTGACCACGCGGAGGCCTCGAAGGCGGGCGCCGAGGTTCTGGCCGCCGGGGGCAACGCGGCCGACGCGGCCGCAGCCACGATGCTCGCCCTCGGGGTCGTCAATCCGGCGAGCAGCGGGCTCGGGGGCGGGGGATTCGCGCTCTACTACTGCGCCAAGGACGGCTCGCTGACGTTCCTAGACTTCCGCGAGCGCGCCCCACGTGCCGCGACTCGGACGATGTTCGAGGCTGAAGGCGACCGGCCGGAGGGCCCAGCCAACTCTCCTTCTCAACTGGGCGGCCTCGCAGCCGGCGTACCCGGAGAACCCGCAGGAATCGAAGCCCTGGTCACACGCTTCGGGAAGCTCTCTTTGCGCGAGGTCGTCGCGCCAGCGCTTCGGTTGGCCGAAAAAGGCTTCCCGGTCAGCGACGCCCTCGCAGCGATGGGGAGCGCGTTCGAGGTTCAGCTCCGCAAGGACGCGGTGATGGACGAGTGGGATCTTCAGCCCGGTGCGACGCTGCGCCGTCCAAGCTTGGCGCGTGTCCTGCGCGCGTTTGCCGAGAAGGGCGCCGCCGTCATTTACGGGGGTGTCATCGGCCAAGAAATGGTGGCCGCCGTTCAGAAGCAGGGCGGCATCATGACCTTGCAGGACCTGTACGCGTACCGTGTGCGGGAGCGCGAGCCGCTCGACACTTCCGCGTTCGGGTATCGTTGGGTGACCGCACCTCCTCCGAGCGCAGGCGGTTTCACGATGATTCAAAGCCTGTCGATCCTGGAGCGGGCGGCCGGGCCCGAGCCAACCTACGGCGCATCGCTCCTGCACACGATGGCCGAATCCTGGAAGGGGCCTTTCCGCGATCGTCAGCGCTACTTCGGTGACCCGGACCAAGTGATCCTCCCGCTTGAAAGGATGATGGCCGAATCCCGCATCACCAAGCGCGCCATACTCGCCAGCGATGGCAAAGCACACCCGAGCGCCGATTATGACTTTCCCGTCGAGTGGACCCAGTCCGAGGTCACCTCGCCCGACAACACCGGAACCTCGCACCTTTGCGTCGTCGACGCGGACGGTAACGTCGCGGCCGTCACCACGACCGTGAACCTCCCGTTTGGTGCGAGGTTTACGGGTGGAGGAATCGTCATGAACGACGAGATGGACGACTTCGCGAGCGGTATCGGCAAGGCCAACGCATTCGGATTGGTCGGGGGCGCCCGGAATCTGCCAGGGCCCTGGAAGCGTCCGGTATCGACGATGTCACCCACGATCGTACTCGAGGACGGCAAGCCCGTCTTGTGCGTGGGCGCGTCGGGCGGAAGCCGAATCGTGACCGCGACGCAGCAGGTCGCGATGAACGTGTTGTTGCACGGCATGAGCGTCGGCGACGCTGTGGCGGCTCCGCGCGTTCACCACCAAGGCGTGCCGGAAGCCCTTCGTGTCGAGACGGTCGCGCCTCTGGATTCGACGCTTCAAGACGCGCTTCGCGCCCGTGGTCATGTGATCGAGCCAATTCGCAATGTCGCCAACGTGCAAGCGATCCAGATCGAACGCTCGGCGGAGCGGCGCCTTCACGCGGCGAGCGACCCGCGCAAAGGCGGGTGGCCCGCGGGAGATTAGCGGACCTAGCGGACGCCGGCTAGGTACTCGTTCACGAGCGCCGCGTTTTTCGCGTACTGCTCGCGCGTCGTGGTCACGAGGTACGACTCGATGAGGCGCCCCAGGCCCGGCACGTCGGCGGCGATCTCGAGAGTCACACGCCGCTCGCACTGACGAGCTGAAACCGGTTCGACCGCTACTGCGCCTTTGGATCGGATGCGGTCGGTCGCGGCGGATGTAATGACACGAAAGTCGTAGCGCCCGGCTTCGGCATCGAACGTTCCCTCTTCGACATAGCTAAACCGATCGCCCAGAACTCTTGCAACGGCTCTCGGCATTTGCTGGGAGGGCCAGATCTTGGCGCGCCGGAAGCCGGTGTCCGGGTTCCACTCCTGGAGCTCGTACCCGAAGCCGAGTCCATCGTATAAGTACTGGTTGAAATCTTCGCTGGCGAAGATTCTCACCCAGAACTCCTTTTCCGAGCAGTCGAGGAGCTGCTGAATCGCGAGATTCTTCGGCATGGCTAGGCGGTGATCCGAACGACGACGACGGTGATGTTGTCCTCACCGCCATTCTCGTTGGCTTGAGCAACCAGGGCCTTGGCGCCCGTCTCTACGTCTGCGCCGGCGTCGTGAAGGATGTCGAGGATGCGATCGTCGCTCACCATCCCATTGAGGCCATCCGAACACAGCATGTAGACGTCACCCGGCTCGACGTTCTCAAAAAACAGATCGACGGAAACAGCATCCTGCATGCCAAGCGCGCGCGTGATCACATTGCTCGGAAGATTCTCCCTCTGAGCGTCGGTCAGACTCGGCATGACGAGCAAGTAGTCGTTCAACAAGGAGTGGTCGCGGGTGAGCTGTGTGATGTCGCCCGCACGAACGCGATATGCGCGGCTGTCTCCCACGTGCGCGACGTGAATCTTGCGGTCGTCCCGGTTGAACAGAGCGCCAACGACTGTGGTGCCCATTCCTTGTACCGAACGGTTGCCCACAGACGCTTGGAATATCCGTTGGTTCGCGAGCTTGACCGCGGACACCAGACGAGTCTGATCGGGCGTCAAACGGGAGTCGTCTTCGGGTGGCCATTCGACGCCGTCCGCATCGACGCTGGTCGCGTCGAAGAACGCGGTGATCTCCGTGGTCGCCATGTGGCTAGCGACGTCGCCGGCGCGATGCCCGCCCATCCCATCGGCAACCACGAACAGACGATGCTCGGACAGAATGCAGAAGCTGTCTTCGTTGTGCTCTCGCTGAAGTCCGACGTCGGAGAGCCCTGCAGCAATGAAGTTCATTCGTGTTCACACGCCCGGCCAGATGATCGGACCACCAATTGGCCTTCGACCCCAGCGCGGGCAACCCAAATCGTTCGACACAGTCTATCGAACGGGGGAAGAGGAGCAAATCAGGGGTTAACGACGGCGGGCAGCTCGGGCCATCCGGCCTCGGGATCGTCCAAGTACGAATATCGCGCGTAATGCGTGGTCACACGCCTCACGTAGTTCCGCGTCTCGTTGAATGGGATCCTCTCGACGAAACGGTCGAGCTCCATCCGTCGGCTCTCTTTCAGCCAACGCTTCACACGACTCTCACCCGCGTTGTACGCGGCGATGCTCAACGGGTAGACGCCATTGAACTCCGCCGCGAGCGCGGCCATCTCATCGAGCCCAAGCGCAATGTTGGTTTCGGGTACGCGGAGCATGTACCGAGTAACCGACTCGCCAGCGAGCTTCGTCGCGACCTCCGGCATCAACTGCATCAAGCCGACCGCGCCGGCCCTGCTAACGACCTCGGGACGAAAGCCGCTCTCCTGACGCATGGTCGCATACACCAAAGCGCGCGGAAGCTCGCCACGGTGCTCATCGACGGTCGAACGCCAAGGCATGGGATACGCAGCATCCCACCACCAGCGGTGCCGGGACGGGTCACTATGGAGATAAGCCATGCGCCTCCGCGCGATGAGGAGCGCATCGCGATAGGCGCCTGCGTCGCGATAGAGCCGAGTGAGAAGCGGGATGCGCTGTGCCTTGGGATACCCCGCCACGAGCGCGTTCTCGTGCGCGTTGAGCCACGCGATGCCGTCGAGGTCGAGGCCCAGACGACGATAGGCCTCGAAGGGCTCCGGCACGGACGGATAGCTTTCCGGGAGCTCGGCCGAGCTCGGCGATTTCGCGTTCTCGAACGGGGATGGCGGTGTCACATTGAGCCGTTTGAGCCGGCCAGCCGCGAGGACCGCATACCAATGCAGGGGCTCGACCCCGATGGCCTTGCGGTAGGCGTCGATCGCTTTGGGTCCCCGACGATAGGCGCGTCCCAGCCAATAGAAGCCGCGCGCCGCGTCCATCGAGGTGGTGACCAACGTGGTGTACTGAGCCAGGTAGTGAGCCGCTCGGACATAACGCCGCCTCTCAAACGCGCGAAAGCCGAGCTCCCAGACCGCCGAACGGCGCCATTGACCTCGCACCTGGGCCTTGCCTCGCACGAGCCGCTCCATCTGCTTCTCCCCGTTGGCGCGTCCCATCCGAATCTCCAGCCATGCAGCGAGAAAGCGAGCTTCAGGCGCGCGCCTACTGCGCGGATAGCGCTGGGCAAACCGCCGATACGACCGAATCGCCCGAGCGTCTTGATCAGCGCGCGACAGAGCGCGGGCGGAGTGAAACGCGTCTTCGAGCTCGTGCTCACCGCCGAGCAAGGCTGACTGGTGAAGCACGCGTGCCGCATCGAGGTACCGCGTGCGCATTCGAAAGAGAGCCATGCCGTAGACGTGGCGCCAGCGGGCGTCGAGCGCGGCGGCGTCTCCCCGCTCGAGCGCCTCGAGCTCCTCGACGGCCTTGCCGAATCGGCGCGCGTCGATCAGTTCCTCTGCCCGCGAGACACGATCCGAGGCGCTCGGCGATGCGCGGTCTAGCAACTTGCGCGCGGCGTCTTGTTGCCCGGGTTCAACAGCGGACTTCCACGCTTCGAGTGCAGCCCCCCTAGCGTCGCCCGGGCGATCGAGCTCGACATAGACGTCGGACAAGATGGCAAGCAGCGCAACGCGATCTCCAACACCGCGTTTTCCGCGCGAAAGAGTGGCGAGCTCTTCTGCTGCGGTTTCCAGCTCACCCAGCTGGACCGCGCAAACGGCAGCGATCACACGATCGCGCCGCGTCACCGCCATGTCGCTCGACACAATGCCGAGTAGCACCGGGCGCGCGTCGGCGCAGTGCCCGCATTGCGAGGCGGCGGTGGCCCATCGGCGCATCGAGTCATGGCGCATCGACTCCGGAAGCGTCGCCGGAGTGCTCGCTAGCTTCTCCATCGCGTCACAGGAACGACCCACATCCAGAAGCAGTCGGCCCTCGAGGTAGCGGAGGGCATCGGAGTCACGAGCCGCCTCTGAGAGGAGCTCTATCTGGGCCAGCGCGCTGCGCTCATCTCCGATCCGGACGAGGGACGCGACACGATGGAGCCCGTCCTCGGCCAGCGCCCCGGCGCCAACGAGCCATGCGAACCCCGCTCCAAGCCAAAAACATCGCAATACGGAGTGAATCTAACACTCATTCGCCCAAGTGCAGAGCGATTGGCGATCGAGCAACGCCTCCCGTATGCTCCGCCGCTGACAATGGGACGCGCGACTATCTTATTGCTTACCGCTCTTGCCAGTCTTGTGGGGGCAGGGTGCAACAACCATATCGGAGACAGCTGCGGCAGCTCGGCCGACTGCTCGGTCACCGGAGAACGCCAATGCGATCTCGCTCAGCCAGGCGGGTATTGCACGGCGTTTTCGTGCGACCCGGACACCTGTCCAGAAGGCGCGTGCGTCGAATGGCGCTTCATCCCCAGCCGCACGGCGGAGACCTGGTGCATGAAGACCTGCGACAACACCGGAGATTGCCGCCTCGAGTACACGTGTGTCTTGCCAGCCGACATCACGACGAGCGGAGAGCTCGACCCGAACCTGCCGGTCGACGAACGCGTTGCGCGCATCATCGACCTCGAGGCCTACAAAGCCGAGGCTAAGATCTGCGTGGCTCTTACTCAGGAAAGCGTGGAGCCCGACCCGCCCACGCAGACGGAACTCGACGGGGGCCTGTAGCCCGATCCGGCAGGGAAACCGACGCCGGAACGAATCGAGCGTAGTATAGTCCGGATGATGTCTCCGGGCCTCTTGCGGTATCTGGCGGGTCGCATCCTGCGGGCACTGCTGACCGTCGTCGGTCTAGTGACGATCGTATTCTTGCTGGTGCGCCTGATCCCGGGCGACCCGGTGGAAGCTATCCTCGGCGACCAAGCGGGTCCCGAAGAGAAGGCGGAGCTTCGGCGGGCGCTCAACCTCGACCGGCCCGTGGGCGAGCAGTACCTGTCGTTCCTCGGCGACATGGCCGATGGCAGCATGGGAACATCGTTCCGGCGGCCCGATCGATCGGTGTGGTCGATGATGCGCGACGTGTTGCCGTACACGATCGTGCTCGCCCTCGCGGCCTTGCTCGTGGCATGGGCAGTAGCGATTCCGCTCGGCGCTATCGCCGCAGCCACGGCGGGGAGAGGCTGGGACAAGGTCGCGTCGACGGTGGCTGTCGCGGGCTTGGCGATCCCCAACATCTGGCTCGGCCCCCTGCTCATCCTCGCGTTTGGGGTGAAGCTTGGCTGGCTTCCCTTGCCGGGCGACGACCTGGCAGGACCCGAAGCGTTGATCCTCCCGGCGATCACGATTGGGACCGCGTTCGCGGCCGTGCTGACCCGGCAGACTCGCGCAGCGATGATCGAGGTGCTCTCCCAACAGTACATCATCGCCGCGCGTGCCCGTGGGGTGCCCACGGTCCCGCTGCTGCTCCGGCACGCGCTTCGAAATGCGATGCTCCCGGTCATGACCATCGGCGCTGCTCAGCTCGGGGCACTGCTGTCCGGCACGGTGGTCACGGAGAAGATCTTCGAACGTCAGGGGCTCGGGACGCTCTTTCTCGATGCTTTCTTCGCTCGCGATATCCCCGTCGTTCAGGGCTGCGTGCTCGTCATCGCAGTGATCTACGTCGTCGTAAACCTCGCGGTGGACTTGGCGTACGGGATCGTCGACCCACGGGTGAGGCTGTCATGAAGAGAGCCCGGGCTCGCCTTCGGAAGACCCCGGTCGGCGTGGCCATCGTGATTGGCTTCTTCCTGATGGGGCTCATCGGTCCATGGGTCGCGCCCTACGACCCTCTCGCGATCGACCTCCTGCACGAATACGAGCCCCCATCGTGGACGCACCTCCTGGGCACAGGGGACAACGGGATCGACATCCTCAGCGCATTGCTTCACGGCGCCCGGCTCGCCGCGGTCGTCGGAATCGTCGTCGTGGGGGTGTCGGTCGTATTGGGCACCTTGGTCGGGACCTGGGCCGGTTACGCCGGACGGTACGCCGACCATATCATCACCGGGGTCGCCGACTTGGTGCAGGCCTTCCCGGCGATCGTATTGAACATCGCGGTCCTCGCCCTCGTCGCTCGGCCGGGCCTCCTGCACTTGATTGTCGCGCTCGCAATCAACGGATGGGTCCTGTACGCACGCCTGGCACGCGCGGAGACGCTAACGTTGAGAGAGCGTGAGTTCGTCGAGGCCGCACGCGCACTCGGGGTACCCACACACGAGGTCTTACGGCGCCACGTGATTCCCAACCTGCTCGGTCCCCTCGTCATTCAGGCGACCACGGGATTGGGTGTCGTGATCCTGGCGGAAGCGACGCTTTCGTTCCTCGGCCTCGGTCCTGGCAAGGCCGTATCCTGGGGCGCACTCCTCGACCAGGGCACGAGCGTTCTGCTGCGTTTCCCGCACGTCGCGCTGTTCTCGGGCGGCGCGATCGCGCTGACCGTGCTGGGCTTCAATCTCACTGGCGACTGGTTGCGAGACCGGCTCGATCCCCGCCTCCGATAGCCATGCCCGAGCTCCCCGACATCGAGCTCTACCGCTGCGCCAGGCGCACTAGAAATGTGCGCGGACCGGTTTTGACGGTACGTTGAGGCCAGCACATGCGTTTTTCCATTCGCCGAGAGGATCGCAGGAACCTCGCCGTGGGCTTCGTTGGCCTGCTGGCGATCATGACTGCCCATTCGGTCATGGAGACCGCGCGGGACACGCTGTTCCTCACGAGCCTGCCCGCTACCCATCTGCCTCGCGCCTATCTCACGATTGCTGTGCTCGCAATCCTCGAGCTCAAGGTCCACGAGCGGGTGCTGCGCCACGTGAAGGACCGCAGGATGCTCTTGGCGGCATCGCTCCTCTTCGGCTCGCTCGCGACACTCGGCTTCTGGGCCCTGCTCGACGAGATGGGCGCTTGGGGGCCGTTCGGCTTCTATGTCTGGACCGGACTTCTCATCACAGTCGTCCTGATCGAGTTCTGGCTGCTGCTCGACGACGCGGTCACCGTGAGGCAGGCGAAACGCATCTTCCCCGCGATCGCAGCGGGCGGGGTGACCGGTGCCATGTTGGGGTCACTGCTCGCCGCCAGCTTGCTGCGGGTCGCTTCCCCGGTGGAGCTAGTGCTCGCGGCCACGTTGGTCTTGGCGCTCGCTTCCGGGACCCCGTTTCTGTGGAAGATGCCCGGCGACGCGCCGGCGGATCACGCTTCGTCCGAGCCAGGGGGCTCGCTCGGCTGGTTGCTTCGAGACACCTATCTTGCACGTGTCCTCACGTTGGTCTTGATAGGGACGGTCGCGCTCACAATCGTGGACTTCGTCTTCAAGAGCACGGTCGCGGATCACATCCCGCCGGAGGGGATGGGTCCATTCTTCGCGCGCTTCTATCTGGGTCTGAACACCGTGGCCTTGCTGATCCAGATCGTGGGAGCCGGTTGGCTCCTCCGCTCATTTGGCGCCCACCGGAGCTCTGCCCTATTGCCAGCGCTTGTCTTCGGCGGCGCGATCGGCCTCGCGCTGGGGCCGATTCTGTTGTTCGCGGTAGCGCTCAAAGCGGTGGACGGGAGCCTACGCCACACCCTCTACCGTAGCGCTGTCGAGGTGCTCTACCTGCCCCTCAACAGCCGACGGCGCGAGCGCGCCAAGGGCATCGTCGAGGTGTTTGGGCACCGCGTGGGACAGGCGGTCGCGTCGTTGCTCATCATCGCGGCGGTCGGATTGGGTTTGACGACACAGCAGCTTGGTGTCGTGTTGCTGTTCCTGGTCGTTGCATGGCTCGTGGCGATCATGTCGACGCGGCGCCAGTACGTCGACTTGTTTCGCACGCGACTTCGGCAGGGCGTCATCGAGACTCAGCTCGAGCTCGAAGAGTTGGACCGCCACTCGCTCGACGTGCTGCTCAACGCGTTGAACAGCGACCAAGATCCGGAAGTCATCGCTGCGATCGAGATTTTCGACCGGCATGGGAAGGCCGACCTGATCCCGGTCCTCGTTCTCTATCATCCCTCAAAGGAGGTCCGTAGCCGCGCGCTCGAAGCCTTCGCCGATGCAACCGATCACCGCTTCATTCCCGTCGCGCGCCGCATGCTCTCGGATGAGGACCCCGACGTTCGAGCTGCAGCGCTCCGAGCCTTGACGGCGGTCGTGCCAAGCCGGGAGCTCCTCGAGGAAAAGCTCGACCTGGAAGCCTCGATCGTACGTGCAACGGCGTTGGTGGGTCTGCTCTCGCTGGACCACGCAACGGGGAACGGCGGCGCGGTGTCGACTTCGAAGCTAGATGAATGGACTGGCTCGGAGAACCCGCGAGCTCAATCGTCCCTCGCGCGCGCGATTCGGCATGAGGGGGGACCCGTCTTTCACGACGCGCTGATCGAGCTCATTGCGAGCGATGATGACTCGGTGCGGATCGAGACGTTGCGAGCCATGCAGGGCAGCCCTGATGCGCGCTATTTGCCATATCTGCTACCGCTTTTGGGGAGCTCCGACCTGCGCGCTGCCGCCCGTAGCGCCCTGGTGGCCATCGGGCCCGAGGCTCTGGTGGCGCTCGACGAGGCCCTTGGGGACCCATCAACGTCTCGAAAGGTGCGGCGCCGCATCCCTCACACGATCATCCTGTTCGAGTCGCAGGACGCCGCCGATATTCTGCTCCAGCATTTACATCGCGAACGCGAGGGCGGCGTACGCCTGAAGATCCTGCGGGCGCTCGGTCGTTTGCGGGCGATTCTCCCGTCGATAGTCCTCGACGACGCGCTCCTGCAAGAGCAACTTCGGGAGAGTTTGCTGCGCGTGGTCCAACTTCTTCAGTGGCGCGCGGCGATCGAGAGCGACGGCACCCCCGACACGACGGACGCCGAGCTCCTGCGGGTGGCGCTCCAAGACAAAGAACGGGCGGCCCTCGAGCGCGCGTTCGGGCTGATGGGGCTCCGGTATCCCGAGGAGAATTTCTCTCTGGTCTGGCGCGGGGTCACGAGTGACAACGCGCGGCTACAGGCCGCCGGTCACGAGGTGCTGGAGGCCGCATTGCCTGGCTCTTTCCGCGAGGCAGTGCTGGCCATCATCGATGACGGAGAACCGCCGGCCCGGCGGGCGCGGGCTGCGGCAGCGGCGCTGGGAGAAACCGCGCAACCACTGTCTCACGAAGAGGCGGCCAGGGAGATGATGCAGGATCGAAGCGAGGTCGTCCGCGGAATTGCGGCTCACCACACGGCAGAGCTCGGCCTGGATGCGGCGGCACAGGAGGTGCAGAGCCTTGGCTGAAAGAGCCTCGAAACCCGCCCAAATGGATCGTTTCCAGCGCTTCTTGTTCCTCCGAACGATGCCGGGACTCGCAGAGGTGCCCCCGGAGGTCGCCCAGGTCATCGCGGCGAACGCGAGCGAGCGGTTCTTCGCGAAGGGTGAACACCTCTACCGGAGCGGGGTCCCCGCGCTCGAGATTCAATACGTAGTGAGCGGCGAGTGCGAGATCATTCGAAACGGAAGAGCCGTGCGCCGCTTGGGTCCGCGCACCGTGGTCGGCGGGGTCAGCGCGCTCGCGGGTGAAGAGCTGGGTTACGACTGCATCGCGCTCGAAGACATGATCACCCTCGCGATTACCGTCGAAGATTCACAAGAGATTTTCGAAGACCACTTCGTGCTGCTCAAGCGCGTGCTCCGAGGAACGAGCCGTGAGGTCCTCGAATCACGACGCAAGCTCGGCCAAAGCGCCGGTTTCGGTCCAGTGTCGGAGCCGTTTGTTTTTCCCGATCGACCGTTCGATCTCGTCGAGCGAATGGCGTTTCTACGAAAGACATTTTCGTTCGGCGATAGCGAGATCGATGCGATCGCCGACCTCGCCCGGGACGTGCAAGAGATCCACTTGCCCAAAGGCGAAGTCCTCTGGAACGTCGGCGATCGGAGCACCTATTTCCTGCTCCTGCTCCGCGGCATCATCGACTGCCAGGCCACCGATCCAGATCAGCACTTCCAACTGGGCCCAAGCGACTCAGTGGGCGCCATCGACGCCATGGCCGGCGAACGCCGCTGGTTCCGAGCCGAAGTCGCCGAGGACCTCGTCGCCTTTCGCATCGACCAGGAGCTCCTCCTCGAGGTCTTGGAGGACCACTTCACCATGGCCATGTCCCTCCTAAGAAGCATAGCCGCTGGCATCCTCCACCTATACGATCAGGGACACTCTCCTCCCTCCTAACCCCTCGAATCGCTTTATTTTCACTGGGTTAGAGGGGTGGAGAGTGTCCCCTTGTAACTGTTTATTTGTTCAGTATATTGGATGGTTCCATGTCTGTTGGGGCTGTCGTTGAGATCGAGGGGGGGCGGGTTGAAGCGAAGGTTTTGCCGCTTTCGGAGTTGTTGCCACCGGGACGGTTGGTCGAGGTTTCGGGGCGGCATGCTTGTGCGCGGACGACTACGGCCGTGTCGTGTGTGATCCAGGCGCAGGCGCGTGGTGAGCTCGTTGCTTGGGTGCAACCGAAAGACGGCGCGCTCTTTCCTCCCGACTTCGATGCGGCGGGGGTTGATCTCGATTCGTTCATCGCGATTCACGTGCCACGTCATGCGGGTCCATTTGCATTGGTTCGTGCTTCCGAGTGGCTCGCCCGTTCCGGTGCGTTCGGGTTGACGGTCATCGACCTCACCGACGCACTGCCGCCTGGTTCTTCGGTGAACTGGCAAGGGCGTCTTCAAGGTCTGTTGCGTCAATACGACGGCCGCATTCTCTTGCTCACTTCGAACGCATACGAAGATCCTTCTTCCGGTCCTTTGGTCGGCTTGCGTGTCGAACCTCGACGCGGCCCTCTTCATTCCGGTCGTTTCGAAATTCACACACGTGTTCTCAAAGACAAAGTCGGCATCACAAGCGAGATTTCATCGGCGAAGCCCCTCGCGCCGGCGGGTTTGCGAGGCGTGTCATGAAGCGGGTGAGTTGCGTTCTCTTACCGATGCTTCCGTTGCAGATCCTGTTGCGCAAAAAGCCTCACTGGGCTGACGCACCCGTTGCAGTCGTCGACGATGAAGGTCCCAACGGCCGCATCACGCATCTCAATGCACTCGCAAAAAAGAGCCGCCTCCGCATCGGTATGCGTCAAACCGTCGCGCGTGATCTCCTCCCAAACCTACACACCGCCGTTGTGTCGCCCGAAGAAACCTCGGGAGTCCGTCGCGATCTGATCACCTCCCTTCAAACTTTCTCACCCCGGGTCGAGGCGATCGATCACGCCGGCGCGTTCCATGTCGACCCCGAAGGCCTCCGGCGCCTCTACGGCGGTTATCGCAACTGGGCAGCGTCGATTCACCGGTATTTGCTGGCTCGACACTGGCGCAACGCGGTGACGGTCGGGTTTCATCGCCATCGAGCGCTCGCAGTCGCGATGACGCACAACGGGGTCACCATCCCGCAAAGCGCCGACGAAGAGCGTCGTCTGTCGAACCAAACACCCCTTCGTGAATTCGATCTGCCAGGCGAGCTTTGCGAAAGCTTGGGGGCATTGGGCATCGAAACACTGGGCGAGTTTCTCGTCTTACCTGCGGGCGAACTTCACAGCCGCTTTGGCGCGCAAGCAAGCGCGCTTCACAACTCGTTTGCCGACGACATGCAGCTCCCCATTCAACCGCATGCCTTCGACGAGCCAGCGCGCATCTCTTTCCAAGTCGACCCTCCCGACGAAGATCGAAATCGTTTGCTCTTCGCGATCAAAGGCGCACTGCACTCTTTGCTGCATCAGGTGCGTGCGCGTGGCGAAGCCATTCAATCTCTGCAGCTTTCACTTCATCTGGAGCGCGCGCCTCTTCACCAAGAGCACATCGAGCCAGCGTCACCGACGTTGGATTTGATGTTGCTGCTCGAGCTCATTCGTCTTCGGCTCGTTGGTTTGGGTGAGTTGCAGTTGCAAGGTGCAGTCGAGGAAGTGGAGCTTCTTGCCAACACAGTGCGCGCACGCGCAGAGCAGGGTGCGCTCCCCGGCCATCCATCGCGTCGCGACATGAGCGCTGCACATCGTGCGCTCGACCGAATCCGCGCCGCGTACGGCGAGCGCTCGGTGACCAAGGCTCGCGTGCGCGAAGCGCATTTGCCCGAGGCTTCCTTCCGTTGGGAACCCATCCAACACGCTCGGCTCGGCGAGCAGCGCGATAGCACCCCTGTTTCTTCAATGGTTCGGCGTGTTTACGCCCGCCCAAAGCCCCTTCAGCCACGGAAACCAAAGGAGCCGGAGGCCGGTCCTTCGCTCGCAAAGGACCACGCTATCGAGCACATGTACGGGCCGTACCGCGTGAGTGGTGGGTGGTGGAAGCGCCTCGTCGAACGCGACTACTACTACGCCGAGACCGACCACGGCGACTTGCTCTGGCTCTTCTACGACCGCCCCCGAAAGCGCTGGTTCTTGCACGGAGTGCTCGATTGAATGGGCGCTTACGTTCCGTTGTGGGTCAAAAGCAACCACAGCTTTTTGGAAGGAGCCTCCTTTCCCGAAGAGCTGGTCGAACGCGCACACGCACTTGGTCTTCCCGCCGTTGCCATCACAGATCGTGACGGAGTCTACGGCTTGGTACGCGCGCACATGCGAGCCAAGGAGCTCGGCATCCGCGTCATCACAGGAGCGCAACTCACGGTCGCCATCGAAGGAGATTCGCATCACGTCGTTGCACTCGCCAAGACTCGGCGCGGCTACGCCGACCTGTGTAGGGCCTTGTCACTTGGTCATGCTCGATGTGAAAAAGGCGTGTCACTCATCCATGCAGAAGACATTGAACAGGTGCGTGACGTATTCTTTCTCTGTGCAACGCCCGCAATGTTGCACATGTTGCATGCAAGCCATGGGCCTTCGTCATTGTTTGCTCTTTGCGCGCGTCATCTCACCGACCGTGAGAAGCCGCGAGAGCGATCCTTGCGGTCCGTCGCGAGAGATCTCGGCGTACAGACGGTAGGCGCCAATGAAGTCCTCTATCACGACAGGGCCCGGCGCCCGCTTCAAGACGTTTTAGCCTGTATTCGACGGGGGAAAGTGCTCTCCGAGGCAGGCCACACGATCTGCCCCAACGCAGAGCACGACCTCAAATCCATCAGGGAGGTCGTGCATCTGTTTGACGACGACCCCGCATGTCTTCGTCGTACGCTCGACATTGCCGAGCAGTGTACATTCGATCTCGACGACCTTCGTTACCGATACCCTGAAGAGCATCTTCCTTCCGGACACAGCGAGCAGGGGTGGCTCCGTGAGCTCACGTTTCGTGGTGCGCGCGCGCGTTACCAAGGCAAGGTGCCCGCCGACGTTCGCGCACAAGTGGAACGCGAGCTTCAGATCATCCGCAAGCTCGACTATGGCGGCTACTTCCTGACGATGTACGAGATCGTCGAGTACTGCCGTGAGCAAGACATCTTGTGTCAAGGCCGTGGTAGCGCCGCCAACAGCGCAGTGTGTTTTTGTCTAGGCATCACGGCGATCGATCCCGTGCGCATGGATCTCTTGTTCGAACGCTTCTTGAGTGTCGAGCGTGCCGAGCCTCCCGACATCGATCTCGACATCGAGCACGATCGCCGTGAAGAAGTCATCCAGCACGTCTACGAAAAGTACGGGCGCCGGCATGCCGCAATGGTCGCGAACATCATTCGTTATCGCATCCGCTCTGCAGTGCGTGACGTCGGTAAGGTGCTCGGCTTGTCTCGAACGGATCTGGAAACCGCTACACGATTGCTCAGGCATCGTGACGACGTGCTCAACCCCGAGCTCCTCCGCGAAGCGGGTCTCGACAAGGACGCCCCCGCAACTCATCAACTCTGGTCTCTGGCCTCGCAAATAACCGATTTTCCTCGTCATTTGTCGATTCACCCGGGCGGCTTCTTACTCGGTCACCGCCCCGTCGACGAGATCGTTCCCATCGAGCCAGCCACCATGGAGGCACGCACTGTCATCCAGTGGGACAAGTACGACGTCGACAGCCTTGCGTTGTTCAAGGTCGATCTCCTAGGCCTCGGCGCGCTCACCTGCATTCACCATGCGTTTGATCTGTTGCTCGAGCACAAGGGGCAGCGGTTCGAGATCGCAACCGTTCCCGCAGAAGACAAAGCAACGTACGACATGGTGTCGAGAGGCGACACGGTGGGCGTGTTTCAGATCGAGAGCCGTGCGCAGATGGCCATGCTGCCGAGGCTTCGACCCCGTACGTTTTATGATTTGGTGATCGAAGTGGCAATTGTACGCCCGGGGCCAATTCAAGGTGACATGGTGCATCCATACTTGCGACGTCGGAAGGGCGAAGAAGAGATCCTCTATCCGCACCCCAAGCTCGAGCGAATCTTGAGCAAGACGCTCGGCGTTCCGATCTTTCAAGAACAGGTCATGAAGCTTGCGGTCGAAGCCGCCGGATACACCCCAGGCGAAGCCGATCAGTTACGCCGCGACATGGCGGCATGGCGCAAGTCCGGGCGAATCGAAAAGCACCGAACACGCATGATCCCTCGGATGCTCGCCGAGGGTATTCCCGAGGAGTTTGCGGAGCGCGTGTTCTCCCAAATCCGCGGGTTCGGTGAGTACGGCTTTCCGGAGAGCCACGCAGCCTCCTTTGCGTTGCTGGCATACGTCACCGCATGGCTTCGATGTCATCACCACGAGGCGTTCACCTGCGCAATCCTGAACGCCCAGCCGATGGGCTTCTACACCCCGGCCACCCTGGTCGAAGACGCCAAGCGCCACGGCGTCGAAGTCCGGCCGATCGACATCAATAGAAGCAGCTGGGACTGCACACTAGAAGTCATCGCTGGCGCTGACGCAGGACTACGGGTGGGGGTGGGCGGGCGGTGTAACCAAACCGACGCTGACACCGGTCACGGTGTCAGGATGGGCCTTCGGTATGTGAATGGGCTCGGAGTCATCGAGCGGGAACGCCTGCAGGCCGCACCGCCGCCATACCCGAACCTGGCGACCTTTGTTCGCCAGACGCGGCTCAACAAAAAGGCCCTGCATGCGCTGGCCGAAGCGGGCGCGTTTGAGTGCTTCGGCCTCAACCGGCGTGACGCGATTTGGCAGGTACGCAGCCTGTCGCGCTTCGCGCAGGATTCATTGCCGCTCGAACCTGCGTCGAGTCAGATCTCATTCGGCTCATTGGCGAACGACGATCAGGTGATCTGGGACTATCGCTCGAGCCATCACAGCACTCGCGGTCACCCGATGCGAGGGCTTCGTCACGCCTTGGTTTCACGAGGCATCCCAGAAGCGACCCATGTTCATAGGCACGCGCATGGAGACGAGACTCGACTACGTCGGCATGGTGATCTGCCGTCAGCGTCCAGGTACCGCATCCGGCGTCACGTTCTTCACGCTCGAAGATGAAACTGGCTTCGTCAACGTCGTCATGTGGAAGCAAGTGTTTGATCGCCATGCCGCTCTCGCAAAGACGGCAGCCTTACTCGGTGTGACGGGCGAAATTCAAAAAGCGGACGGCGTCATCCACCTGATCGCCAAGTCGCTATGGACACCGGACGTTGCCCTTGCCGAGCAAACCCACCGCTCGCGAGACTTCCACTGAAGCCCCGGCGGAGCCTAGGTCATCGTGCTGAAGCCCAAGAGACCAAGCTGAACGACCCAATAGGCCTCGATGCCCAACTGGACAGCATGGAACGCCGCTCGCACCGACACCGCCATTTCGCTGGTCGAAATCAGGTGCACCGTCGACTGCGCTACCCGCGCTACGAGGACCCAGCGCGCCAGCGAATCGGTGATGCCCGCGTTGTCAGTCACCAGGGCGAGAAGAATCAGAGCGGCAAAAATCGGGAGGTTTTCATAGCAGTTCGCGTGCGCACGGCAGAGCCTTCCCGAGAACAGGGAAACATCCGAACCGGAGGGGTCGAATTCGTTCGCCGCGCGCTTTTTCGCGACTACGACCCACGTTCGAAAAAACAAGATGGTGATCGCCAACAGCAGCATCCACGCTACGTAGCCCACCAGTGCAAGAGCGGATGGCGACATCGTGCTTCTCCTGGTTCTGTTCTTCGTAAGCTACTCGAGCGGCAGCTCGGGCTCGTCACGCCGCGGCTGCAGACTCTCGCGCTCGATGGTCCGCACGCACGCGTTCCACCTCAAGATCGCGTCATCTACCCCGGCCGGCTTGAGCGCATCCGCCTGCTCGTAGTGCTGCATCGCCTCGTGAAGGCCTTCGTACGCGAAGGTGCGCTCCATCCCCCCACGCAGCAGATGGGCGCGGCCTTGGCGCTCCGCCACGAGCCCGGCGTAGTACGCGCGCTCGTAGTCCCCGGGCAGCTTGGCGACGTGTTCTTTCGCGCGACGGACTGAATGGGAGCCACCGCGTTGCTGGAACTGGTCGGTCAGCGACAGGATCAACGTGATGCGCGCCGACTCGTTGTCAGCATCTACCGCGAGAATGTCGAGACTGATGCTCTCGGCTTGCTCTGGATCATTGAGCAGGCGGTAGTGCTCGGCCCGTTCGACCGCGTGTTCAATCGCGTCGGTAGAAATGCGCTTGAGAGCGAAGCGTTCTGTCATCCTGACTGCTCCTCCGAACGTGTCTTTGTTCGGACCTTACGCCCTCCGAAGAGCCGAGCCAAGCGTGCAAGCGGATCGTAGTACCGATCCACGACGCGCTCCTTGAGAGGAATGATGCCGTTGTCGGTGATGTTGATGTGCTCTGGGCACGTTTCGGTGCAGCACTTCGTGATGTTGCACATCCCGGAGCCGTATTCCTTTTTGATCTCCGGAATGCGGTCGTCGTCGTCGAGTGGGTGCATCTCCAAGCTGGCGACGCGAATCATGAAGCGCGGGCCCACGAAGGCGTCCTTGCGGTCGCGGTCGCGCACCACGTGACACACGTCTTGGCAAAGGAAGCATTCGATGCACTTTCGGAACTCCTGCACCCGGTTCGCGTCTTGCTGGTACATACGGTGCTCGCCATCGTGTCCGCGAGGCTTGGGCTTGAATGGGGCAATTCGCTTGTTCTGCTCGTAGTTCCAGGAGACGTCACAGGTCAGGTCCTTGATGACCGGGAACGCCTTGAGGGGCTGCACCGTGATGACCTCATCGGGCCCAAAGGAGTTCATCCGGGTCATGCACGCCAGGGCCGGTCGCCCGTTGATCTCCATGCTGCACGAGCCGCACTTCCCCGCCTTGCAGTTCCATCGGATCGCCAAATCGTTGGCCTGAAGCGTCTGAATGCGATGCAGCACGTCGAGGACGACCATCCCCTCGTCGACGTCCGCATCGTATTGAGCGAGCTCGCCACCGTGCACGTCACCGCGCCAAATCTTGAACGTGCGTGTGCTCATTCTACTTGGCCTCCCTCGAGCTCTTCGAGCGTCGCATTCGCAATCGCCGCGAGCTCTTTGGGTGGATCGGGGCGCTCCACCTTCGCCACCTGCATCTCGCCACCGGGTCCCTTCTTCGTCACGACGTTGAAACGTGCACACTCGTCGCGCTCCCCCTCGAAGTCCAGTCGCGTGTGGGCGCCCCGACTCTCCTCGCGAATGTACGCGGCCCGCGCGACGGCCTCGCCGACGATCAGGAGCGACTTCACCGACAGGGCTTCGTGCCAACCCGGGTTGTACTGGCTGCTGCCCGGAGCTTTTAGATTCTGCGCGCGGACCTTCAGTGCTTTGAGCTGCTCAACCGCCGTCTGGAGCTCTTCCCCGGTCCGGACGATGCCCACGTTGGTGCTCATCACCTCTTGAAGCGCCTCGTGCATTAGATAGGGATTCTCCCCGGATTCCCGATTCAAGATGTCCGTGGCCTCGCGAAATGCCGAGGTGATCTGTGCGTCGTCGGCGCGCGGCGTCGTGCCCAGGTCCGAGAGGTACGAGGCGACCCCAATCCCGGCGAGCCGCCCGAAAACGATGAGGTCGGAGAGCGAGTTTCCGCCGAGACGGTTCGCCCCATGCAAGCCCGCGGCACACTCCCCGCATGCAAACAACCCAGGCACGTTGGTTTGCTGCGTGTCCGCATCGACGCGAATCCCGCCCATGAAATAGTGAAGCGTCGGTCCGACCTCCATCGGCGTCGTGGTGATGTCGACTTCCGCCAACTCTTTGAACTGGTGATACATCGACGGCAGTTTGCGCTTGATCGACTCTGCGGGACGGCGCGACGCGATGTCGAGAAACGCGCCGCCGTGCGGCGAGCCTCGCCCGGCTTGCACCTCGGCGCGAATTGCTCGGGCGACGACATCGCGCGTGAGTAGCTCCGGCGGACGCCGCGCGCTTGGATCCTCGGGCCACTTGTCCGCCTCGAGGATCGTTTCGGCGGTCTCCGAAGCAAAGCGCTTCGGGATGTAGTCGAACATGAAGCGCTCGCCCTTGCTGTTGAGCAAGACGCCACCGTCGCCTCGAACCCCTTCGGTGACCAGCGTCCCGCGCACCGAGGGCGGCCAAACCATGCCGGTCGGGTGGAACTGCGTGAACTCGAGATCCATCAGCTCTGCGCCGGCCTCGTACGCCAGCGCAGCACCGTCCCCGGTGTACTCCCAAGAGTTGCTCGTGACGTTCCAGGCCTTCCCGCCGCCTCCGGTCGCCATGATCACAGTAGAGGTCCTAAAAAGGACAAATCTGCCCGTGTCACGCCAATAACCCGCCACGCCTGCGATCCGGCCGCCATCGAGCAGGAGCTGGAGCGCGGTGCATTCCATGTGGAAGTGGATGCCCTGGTGGACTCCATGATCCTGCAGCGTGCGAATGAGCTCTAGCCCGGTCCGGTCGCCGACGTGCGCGAGCCGCGGGTAACGATGGCCTCCGAAGTTGCGCTGATTGATCAGCCCGTCCGGGGTGCGATCGAAAACGGCGCCCCACTCCTCGAGCTCGCGCACGCGTTCCGGAGCTTGCTTCGCATGGAGCTCTGCCATGCGCCACTGATTCAAGAACTTCCCGCCACGCATCGTGTCGCGAAAGTGGATCTTCCAGTTGTCGCGCCGATCGACGTTGCCGAGCGAAGCGGCCATGCCGCCCTCGGCCATGACCGTATGCGCCTTACCGAGCAGGCTCTTGGAGATGACCCCGGTGTTGAGCCCGCGCGCGCTACACTCGATGGCGGCGCGAAGCCCGGCCCCGCCTGCGCCGATGACGAGCACGTCGTGTTCGAATGTTTGAATCTCGCTGACGTTCATCGATCGCTAGTTGGTCCAAGTGTTGAAGTCGGTGATCACGCCCATCGAGACCAGCCGTACATAGACATCGGTGAACCCAACCCAGACGAGGCTCGTCCACGCGAAGTTGGGGTGCCGGGCGTTGAGCCAGCTCACTCTCTTCCAGGCGTTGTATCGAACGGTCTCCTCGCCGCACGACATGCAGTCCATCCCGCCGCCGATGAGGTGCCGAAGGGCGTGGCATCCGAACGTGTATGCCCCGAGAAACGTTGCATTGATGAACAGCACCACGGTGCCGACGCCGATGCCGAATTCTCCGTTTCGGAAGAGTGAGATGAAGGCGTCGTAGTAGAGGATGACGATGTACCCGACCGCGAAGTAGAGCGCGTAGCGATGGAGGTTCTGGAAGATGAGCCACGCGCTCTCGCCCCGGTAGTTGCCGCTCGCGACCGGGTTCACGGCGCACGCAGGAGGCGACCCGGTGAAGGCTCGATAATACGCCTTGCGGTAATAGTAACAGGTGAATCGGAAGGCACCCGGGAACACGAGAATGAGGAGCGCGGGAGACGCGGGCAGGAAATTCGGCCACCAGCTCGGCCATGCCCCCAACCACGCATGAGCGATCGGGGCGGCGCCCAGGGCTGACGGGTCTGTGTAGAGGACGGGCGAATAGAGCGGGCTGAGATAAGGGTTCGCGTAGTAGTTATCGCCCTGGAACGCAGCCCACGCGACGTAGATCGAGAAGAGCGTGAGCACGACGAACGTCGTCAGCGGAGAGACCCACCAGCGATCTTTTCGGGTAGTGGCGCCTGGTCCGCTAGGGTGACCACCTAGTACAGTGAGTTGTCGGGTTGGCATGGGCTCGGCGGACTATACAGAAAGCGCCGGGTACCGAACAAGGATTTCCGGAGAGGGTCAGCTCATGAAAACGCTGGTTTTGACACGGGCCGACGTCGAGCAGGTCGCGACGATGGAGCTTGCGGTGTTTGCCGTGGAGCGCGCATTCGTCGGATTCGGACGTGGAGAGGCAAACATGCCACCCAAAGTGTACCTACCGGTCGAAGGCCACGACGGAGACTTTCGCGCCATGCCGGCGCGCCTGGGAGATGCCGTGGGGATCAAGTGGGTGAACGTACACCCGCAGAATCGCAGGCGATTTGGACTACCGACGGTGATGGCGGTCTACGTACTCAACGACCCGGCGACCGCCTTCCCGCTCGCAATCATGGACGGGACACTGCTGACGGCACTGCGCACCGGCGCAGCAGGCGCGGTCGCGTCGAAGTATCTGGCGCAGACGGCACCGAGGACGATCAGCTTCATCGGTTGCGGAACGCAGGCGTTTGCCCTCCACGGTACGCATCAGGTCGTGTTCGAGCGGTTCGAGAGTCTCGCGTACGACCGCAATGCCGCCACCGCAGAACGCTTTTCGGACCAGGTGGGCGCCCGCATCGTGAGCTTGGAAGAAGCCGCCCGTGCCGACATCGTGTGTACGGCGACCCCATCCCGCACGCCCTTCATCCAAGCGCACTGGGTCCAACCCGGCGCGCACATCAACGCGATGGGCGCCGATGCCCCGGGCAAACAGGAGCTGAGCTCGGAGACGCTAAAGACGGCGGACGTGTACATCGACGACATCCATCAGGCGACCGGAAGCGGCGAGATCAACGTCCCCATCGCCAACGGCGACTTCACCGTGGACGAAATCGCGGGCACCTTGGGTGAGGTCGTCGCGGGCGTGCAACCCAAGCCGGACCTCGAAACGACGACCATCTTCGACTCGACGGGCCTGGCCGTTCAAGACGTGTCCCTGGCTCGCGCGATCTACGAAGCAGCCAAGTCTCGATCGATCGGCGCGGAGATCGATCTGCTCGGCGTCGACTCAGCAGCGACGGATTGATTCGGCCAAAAGTGGGGGTTTTCGCGCGTCCAGCAGTACGCTCCGCGGATGCGGCGTATCGCCTCCATCGCACTCCTCCTGACCCTGTTCTGGCCCGTCCGAGGTTCGTCGCAGGAAGAGGTTGCTGCGTTCCTCGGCGAGCCCGACGCAAGCCGAATCGAGGCGCTGCGGACAGCGGCGATCTCCGAAGTGACGAAGGGCCGGGGCGGTCGAAGCCTGGCCTTCAGAATCACGCTCGCAGACGGCACGCGCGGCTACTTCAAGCCCAAGCAAACGTTCTCCGCGGCCCATTGGTACTCGGAGGTAGCGGCCTACTATCTGGACCGTGAGCTCGGGCTACACCGGGTCCCGCCGACGACGGGACGCACGTTTCGGTGGAACGCGCTGAAGGCAGCGGCGGGACGCGATGAGCGGGTCTCCGAGCTTGGGATCGCGCAGGACGGCACGGTGAAGGGCGCGTTCATTTGGTGGATCCCGGAGCCGCTGAAGCGTGTGCGCATGGGCCGCCAGTGGGAGCGGTGGGTGCGGGTTCAGAAGTCACTGCCCATCACGCCGTACCAACGGCCGGTGGACTATCGGGCCGATCTCAACGGCCGCCCTGGCGTTCGCGAAGCCACCGACCCGAGCCGCCCGATCGCCCAGGGTCCGGACACCGAAGAGCGACCGGCCGAGCTATCCGACCTGATCATCTTCGACTACCTCACGCAGAACGTCGATCGGTGGGGTGGTGACTTCACCAACGTGCGATCGCGAGGGCCACGGGGGCCGTTGATCTACATGGACAACGGGGCGGGCTTCTGGCTCGGGCAGCAGCGGCTGGGGCTCATGGAGGCGCGATTGAGGGCCCTCCAGCGGTTCCGCCGTTCGACCATCGAGGCGGTGAGAAAGCTCGATATCGAGCGCTTTTCGACTCATCTGCAGGCGGATCCACTGGCCCCAGTGCTCAACGAAAAGCAGCTCGACGGCCTCGCTCAGCGTCGTCGCGCGGTCCTCGAGCACGTGGACGCCATGGTCGCCCGGTTCGGTGAGGCGCGGGTATTCGCGTGGTAGGTTTCGCCGGTGACCGAACGACTTCGGCTGCCGGCTGAGTGGGAACCACACGCGGCCTGTTGGCTCGCGTTTCCCTACTTGCAAGAAGAGTGGCCGGGATATCTTCATGAAGCGCAACGTTGCGTCGCGGCATTGTCTCGCGCGATCGCCGAAGCTGGCAACGAGCCGGTGCAGCTTCTCGTGAGGAACGATGAGGTCGAACAGCACGCGCGTTCTTTGATCGGTGAGTCGCGCAATGTTCGGTATGCCAGGGCCGACTACGGCGACTGCTGGGTGCGCGACACCTCCCCGCTTTTGGGGCACACCGCAAGCGGGGCGCTCGGCGGACTGTGCTTCGGCTTCAACGGCTGGGGAGGCAGGTACGAGATCGCCTTCGATGACGAGGTCAGCGCGTGGCTCACGAATCGGCTCTCCGCAAAGCGATTCGAGTGTCCACTGGTCTTGGAGGGCGGCGCGCTCGAGTCGAACGGTCAGGGCACTTTCCTGACGACCGCTTCTTGTACGCTCAACGACAATCGAAATCCCGGATTGACGCGCCGTGCATTCGAGGAGGCGCTGGGCGCATTGGTTTCCATGAAACGTCTGGTCTGGCTCGACCGGGGCTTGGCGCACGACCACACCGACGGACATATCGACATGATCGCCCGTTTCGCCGCGCCGGACACCGTGCTTTGCATGAAAGCCAACCCGAAAGCGCCCAATGCGGAAGTGCTCATGTCGATCGAACGCGATCTGCGCGCAAGCGGCTTGTCGGTCCTCGAATTGCCAGCGCCTCGTGCAGTCGCCGCACCCGACGGCACGCCGCTGCCAGCAAGCTACTGCAACTTCTATATCGCCAACGAGGCGGTCATCGTCCCGGTGTACGAGATCCCAGAAGACCAAGTCGCCCTACGAGAAATCGCAGATGCGTTTCCAGGCCGCGAGGTGATCGGCCTGCCGGCCGCAGACCTGCTATGGGGAGGCGGAGCGTTTCACTGCGTCACCCAAGCACAACCCACCGCCCCATGACCTCCTCTTCATTGTCGATTGGCATCGTTCAATGCGCCCTCGATGGCCCGCGTGACGAGAACATCACGCGGGTCGAGATGTTGGTGCGCGAAGCGGCAAAGCGGGGCGCGCAGGTCGTCCTCACCCCCGAGCTCTTCGAGGGTCCTTACTTTCCACAGACTGAAGACGAGGGGGCGTTCGACCTTGCCGCCCCCATCGGCGGTCACCCGACTGTGACCCGCATGCAAGCGCTTGCCGCAGACCTGGACGTGGTCCTCCCGATCTCGGTCTTCGAACGCGCAGGCCAGGCCTATTACAACAGCCTCGTGACGATCGACGCGGACGGCACTGCGCTCGGCGTCTACCGCAAGAGTCACATCCCCGACGGCCCTGGCTACGAGGAGAAGTTCTATTTTCGCCCTGGAGACACGGGTTTTCGGGTGTGGAACACGCGGCACGGGCGCATCGGGGCGGGCATCTGTTGGGACCAATGGTTCCCAGAAGCTGCGCGGAGTATGGCCCTTCAAGGTGCCGAGATCTTGCTCTACCCAACTGCGATCGGGAGCGAGCCGAACGCACCGGATGACGACACCAAGGCGCCTTGGCAACGCGTCATGGTCGGACACGCAGTGGCCAACGCGATGCCAGTCGCAGCGGCCAACCGCGTCGGTACCGAGGGCGGCCTGACGTTCTACGGGAGCTCGTTCGTGTGCGATCAACGGGGAGACCTGGAGGTTGAGCTCGGGCGCGAAGAAGAAGCCGTGGGTATCGCTACCTTCGACCGCGAGGCCCTGCGCCGCTACCGGGCAAACTCGGGACTCTTTCGCGATCGCCGCCCAGATCTGTATGGCAGGCTGACGGGAGATGAGCCCGTTGATTGATTCCCTCTATGCAATCGTCGACGCGGAAGTTGTGGACCATCCGTTGGTGCTGACGTTCCAAGCCTTGAACGCGGGCTGCGCCATCGTGCAGTTTCGCGCCAAGCAGCTCGACGACGTGGCGTTCCTCGAGCGAGCCAAACGCATGCGCTCGGCGTGTACGCACGCTGGCGTTCCATTCGTCGTCAATGACCGCGCAGACATCGCGCGCCTCGTTGGCGCCGACGGCCTGCATCTCGGACAAGACGACCTCTCGATCGAAGACGCTCGACGCGTTGTCGGGGAGATGCAGATCGGCGTCTCGACCCATACCCTCGAGCAGGCAGAAGCCGCAGACAGCGAGGGGGCAGACCTGATCGCATTCGGCCCGGTCTTTACGACGAATACCAAAGAGAGGCCCGACCCGGTCGTAGGTCTCCAGGCCCTCGAGACGGTCTGCCGCCGCGTGTCCCGCCCCGTGGTGGCGATCGGCGGTATTACGCCTGAAAATGCTGATGAAGTGCTCGGGGTAGGAGCCCGTTACATCGCCGCGATCTCCGCCCTGCCGCGCTTCTTCAGGGACGTTTCCTAGCGCGTCAGTGCGCTGCTTCGAAGTGCTGAATCGCCGTTTCGATCGCAGCGCCAAGCGCCTGGTTCACCAACGTGGCGGTCGCGTCTTCACCGCTTCGAAGCGCCTCGTAGTAGCGCTGCCGCTCCGTGGCGTGGATGACGACAGGCGGATAGCCCGCTCGCATGAGAATGAGATTCATCACCAAGCGAGCTACCTTTCCGCTGTGCCGCGGGAAGGGATAAATGTGCAGCAGCTGATGGTGCACCTTGCTGGCCACGCGCACGACGTGCATCGTCTTCTTTGTCTCGGGGTCCGAAAGCCACTGCACGAGTTGACGCATGCGGTAGCTGATCTTGTCCGGCTGCGAGATCTCGTGGAAGTACAGCCGGTGAAGCGGCATGTCTTTGCGGTACTTCGGCGGACCCTTTCCTTCGAGCTCCTCGGGCGCAAGCTGCGCGAAGAGTTTTTTGATCACCTCGAGGCTGGGCGCGAACCGTCGGCGCGAAGACATCTCGCGGATCATTTCGATCGCGCCCATGTGATTCCGAATCTCGTCGTAGACCGGAATGAGAGAAGGATCGGCAACGGTCTCGTCGTAGATGGCAGCCTTGAGCTCGTCCATCGAGTAGACGACACCCTCGAGCGCGCTGTCGTGATAGATCCACGCGATGTCGAAGCGCTCTTGATACTCTTGGCGCACCTGTGGGCTCGCCGAATCCAGCAGCTCCTGAAGCTGGGCGACTCGCTCTTCTAAGCTCGGACCTTGAAGTGCTTGAACCAAGGAAATTCCTCCACTCCCCGGGGACCTACACCATCAGCCCCGCGCGGCCGGCGAAACTAACAGCGAGGCACGAGCCCGTCAACCGCGACCGATTTCAGCTAATTGAGTGCCTCGGAAATCGCCCCACGAAGGCGTATTCTGCTTGGAACCCCTGTAGAAGCCCACCGAACGACGCCGTCCTGACCCACGACGATCACCGTCGGAAGCATCTTGACGGCATATCGCCTTTGGACCGTACCCGCTCGGTCGTGGAGGCTTGGAAACTCGGTGCCGAAGGCCGCGTGGGCCGCCTGGAGGCGGCGCCTGTCGATCGGTTCGACGTTGACCGCGAAGAACGAAACGCCCTGATCCGCGAATTCTTGGTTGAGCTCATTGAGGATCGGGGTCGTCCGGCGACACGCGCCGCACCAGCTCGCCCAGAAATCGAGGACCACCACTCGACCGCCCATCTCCGACAGCGTGACCTTCGTCAGTCCGCCAGGCTCCGCTCCCGCCGCGATCGCGAGGCTCAGATCCGGCGCGGGCTCTCCCATCAGTGGAGACGCGTTCCCACGGGTCATCCACGCGTAGAGCGCCACGAAGACCATGGCGGTCACGAACCAATGAATCCACCTGCGCGGCCTGGGCTCGGCGGGGTCGGTCATCGTGACGCCATCAGCGGAAGCTCGATGCTAAACCGTGCGCCGCCTTCGGGCGCACGATCGAGCCTGACTTCTCCCCCGTGCTCCAAGACCACCTTCTTGACGATCGCCAACCCCAAGCCCGTACCTTCGGCTTTGCTGGTGTAGTACGGATCGAAAACGCGATCCCAGTTCTCCTTGGAGATTCCGGGACCGTTGTCTCGGACCTCGATGAAGCCGGCAGAGTCTGTAGCGTACGCCCGCACCAAGACACGGCCGCCACCCGACGGGTGCGCTTCATAGACCGCCTGAATCGCATTTCGAAGGATGTTGTCGACACCTCGCTTGAGCATCATGGGGTCCATACGCACGCGGATGGGTTCCGTTGCGCAACTCACCCGCACTTCCACGGGAGCCGGGGTACCGCGCCCCACGTCCTCGAGGATGGCAGGCACCGAATCTCGAATGCTCTGCGCCAGATCGCAGAGGTCCGACGGCGATAGGTCCGCGCGCGGAAGCTTGGCAAAAGCACTGAACTCACCTACGAGGCGGCGCAAAGTTGCGACCTCCTCCTCGATGATCGTGCGGGCGTGTTCGAGCTTCTTCCGGTACGCCTCGTTCTCCCCATCGTAGGTCTCGGCCATCTCTTGCGCCGCGAGCTGGATCGGGGTGAGCGGGTTCTTGATCTCGTGCGCCAGCCGTCGCGCGAAGTCCTGCCAGGCGCCGATGCGCTGAAGGTACTCGATACGCGTGCGGGAATCGCGCAGGTCGCGGACCATGTCGTTGAACGCTTGTGTCAGCTCCGTGACCTCGTCGCTTGCGCCCGTGGGTAGCGTCACCGTGAGGTCACCAGCGCCAACTTGCCGAGAGGCTTCCGCGAGCGCAGTCACGCGGCGGGTCACGCGGCGCGACACGATCGCGCCGACCAAGAACGCGACGACGATCACGAGGAACACCATGACGCCGAACACCCAGACGTAGACGTCGGACACGGATGCGCTTTGGCGCTGCAGCCTCGAATACACCTCGGACGCCGCACCCGCTTCCTGCAGGCGTTCGAAGTACGCCTCCGGAACCGCCACCTCGACCGCGATCTGCAGTTTCCCTCTGCCGGCGTCGACCTCCCGATCGCGAGTCGTGGTCCGCATCGTCGCGCCGGACGGGTCCGCCTCGCGAGATACACCCACGACCTCTTGGCCGGTGGCGTCAGCGATGCGAATGCCTTGCACGATGTCGTATCGCTCCAAGAGCTCTTGCAACAGGCGCTCGAGCCTCGATGTGCCGCTTCTCTTCGCGAGCTCAACCTCGACCGCCGATGCAACGGTGTCGGCAACTTGCTCGGACCCCGACCGAAGGGCCATCAACTGCCCGCGGCGAGCCTCCACTCCATGGACCAACTCTGCGCCGAACCGTTCGTTCACGCCTATTCGATAGACCTCGCGCAGGGCGCCCCGAGCGAGAAAAATGCTCCCTCCGAGTGCGAGAAACACCGACAAGCCGATGGCGAATAGGATCTTTCGCTCGAACCGGCTCACTCGGGCACCCTCACGTATTCACTACGGAATTCGATAGTTCGCTCGGCGCGGCAAATCCGGCGGCGAACGATGTTGACGGTGATCGGGCCAATCGGATCACCGCCGGAAGTCGGTCGAATCAGCTCGCGGCACTGCTTCTTCGAGATCGGGTTGAACTCCGCCTTCACGACGAAGTACATCTCCTTCCCTTTCTGAGGCTCGTAGCTCTTTGGCTCTCCGGCAAACAAGCCCTCGACGGCCAAACAACGGTTGAGCGCGCCGTCGAGTGTGTCGAGCCGTTCGCTCTTCGTGCCAATGCGGACCAGGTAGCCGTCGTCCCAAAGGTCGAGGGTCACGTCGCAACCGAACTGACGCACGGTCATCCGCCGGTTGGACCCCTTGAGGTGAGATCCAACCGTCACGACGAATCGCTTGCGCAACCCGCTCGAAAGCTCCTGCCGCACGCGCTCGTCGGCGAGGTCGTTCGCTGAGAACGACACTCTGGGCGCGCCTCGAGACCAAGTGACGCCGACGTCGCGAAGGGGCAGTTTCGATTGGGCGTACGCTACCGTCGCGGTCAGTAGGACCAGTCCTGCAAGCCAGTATCTCACAGCCGTATGAACCCCACGAGTGTCGAGAAGCCCACCTGAAAAACACCGACTCGTGTGTCGAATCGAAACCCAAAGTCGAATGTGAGGTCGAGCGGAAAGCGTGAAAGCCCCGTGTATCCGCTCACGCCGGTGCGCGGGTCTCGAAGGTCGGCGAGCCCGTACAGACCGATCAACGTGTAGAGATTGACTTCACGCAAGCCCCGATCCCGCACGCGTTCGTAGACGGGCACGTTGTAACCAATGTCGATCCTCCACGCGAGCTCGCCGAGGTAGTTGCTCTCGATCGAGGTGCCTAGAAGGTTGGGCGGTGGACGGGCATCGAGCTGCATCTCGAGGAATCGCGAGGGAATCAGATCGGTTAGATCGGAGATGTGGAAAAGGTAGAAGAACGGCGTGTTTCCGAAGGCGGCGCCGCCAAACGCACCGAGGCGAATCGTGTGATTCCAAGGAAGCCGCCACCACCTTCGCACCCATGCTTCGAGCTCGAGGAAGTCGTAGTCGCTGCCCAAGAACCGTGTGCCAACGGTGACGACGCCGCGAAAGATCACACCCTCCTTGGTGATGCCGGGATCATCGCGTTTGTCGAAGACCAATGCGAACCGCAGCGACGAGGCGAAGCTCCGGCCGTCCTGAATCGCGAAGTCCACCGGCGCGATGTCGTTTCCTCGCCGCTCGCTGGCAGCCTCGGGACGGTCGAGGACACTGACGATGTCGCCAACCCAATCGAGGCTGTAGCGGAGCTTGCTCGTGAAGTCCTTGCCTGTGCCGACCATGAAGCCGCCGCGTCGATAGCGGACCACGGCGTTCGGAACGATCGACGTACCCGGACAGGTCGGCGTCCCGCAGGGCACGCTCACCAACGGGCTGTTGCCGTAGAACTCCCGTCCATTGAGAAAGAACGTTCCAAACCGGACCCCGTACTCGCTCTTGATCAGCTTGGGGTACCGGAGGTCCAATCGTCCCCCTTGTTGGAACTCGCTCAGAAGCGCGGTCCCGGAGAGGCGAATGCCTAGGCCGGCAAGGTTGGTTTCGGTGACCTTGAAGCCGAGCCAGGGGAAGAGTGTGCGGCCGCTGTCGGTCGTTTTGGCGACGCCCTCCGACAAGCCCGCGACCAGTTGCTCGATGACCACCGTGTTGCGTTCGTTGACTTCGACGACGAGCACCACGTAGCCGTGCTCCGCACCGCGCTCGAGACGGAGGTTGACGCTGTGGAACCAACCCGTCCCCATCAACCGCCACTCGGTCGCCACCAACTCAGGAGACTCCGGATCCATGAAGTCGCCCACTTTCAGTGGAATGAACTTCCGGACGATGTGCGCCTTCGTTCGCTTGTTGCCGACGACCACGATGCCCTCGAGCACGTAGCGAACTTGCGACGAAATTTGATCCGAGCGGCGCCCTTCGCTGGCGACCCCGTACGGGTCGCGGAATGCCTCGTCCCCGTCCACGCTCGGGTCGGCCTCCGTGGGCACGGGAACCACGTCGCCCGGGCGGTACGGCTCGCCTTTGGGATCGGACTCCTGCGCGCTCCCGATCGACGGGGCCCCCGCGATCACACACAGCGCCACGCTCGCGCATACCCCCGCGCTCGCGCATACAGTGAGGAGCAGGAAGGCGATTCGGCTCAGAAGCCAGCAACTCGGTCGCAAGCGCGGGCTCACGACGGCCAGACTACTCCAGTGGCGGGAGCGACGCGAGAAGCCAAAGGCACCCGGCCACCACCACGGAGACTACGCCCACCCAGCCGAGTGTGCGCCAAAAACCAATCGACCTGCCGTCGTCTTTCGACTTCACGCGGATAGTTGTAGCAGATTCCGCTGGCAAGGAGGGAGAATACTCGAGCGTGTCCCAGAGCTTGTGCTGCTCGTTTAGGTCGTCCTCGCCGGGCCTCCGAATGATTCGGATCGTGGCGTCTTCATCGCCCTCTTCAATCAGCGGGCGAAGCCCGGAGACCGGTGTGTCGTCGACGCGCCCAAGAGCCGCAAGGCCCTCCTCGAAAGCCTGTAGGAGCGGAAGCTCGGTTGGGTTCTTCGGAGGCGCTTGCGATGCCTTGTCGCGAAGCGAAGGCGGCAAGGTTTCCCGGGGTGGCGGCACAGCGTCGACGCGGAACGTGCCCTCGGTCCACTCGAGCGCATGGACAAAGTCAGCCGCGGTCCCTCCGTCGATGCTGACGTCACTGAGCTCGCCCTTCTCGTAGTACCCGATGGCAAGCCGTCCACGAAGCTCGAGCAGGAGCCGCCCCGTAAGCCCTGCGTTCTCGCAATAGCGCATCAAGTCTGCGGGGGGGTGCACCGCAAGCGAGCCGCGGCGTGTCGTGTCGGTGCCGCGCGAGACCGGCAGGTGAGGGAGCTTCGGATACACTGCGAACTCGCCGTCACGCAGTGAGAGCAGAACCTCGAGCGCGCGCTCTTCATCCGCAGTGGTGGCAGCATCCGCGACCTGGCCGTGCAGCAGGCGGATCGCGCCGGACCCGGAGGTGCTTTGGAATGCGAGGACTCCGGTGGTGCCGATCTCTTCGAGCCCGCCAAGCAAGTCCTCGACGCCCTCTGCCGGGATCGTTCCTTGGAATGCCGCTTCTGCCACCATGACTCATGGAAGTGATTCTGCGCGCCCGAGTTGTCAAGGCCTTTGCGGCGCGGAGGGCCGCGCCAAAAGTCCAGAATTTCCAGGTAATCTATGGAAAAATGCCGCGCTCTTCGTACGAGGTAGCGAGGCTCTCGAGAGCCAGCGCGTACGCCGCGATGCGTGGATTGACCTTCTTTTCTGCGGCATAGAACATCGTGCGTTGATATGCGCGACGCATCATGTGGAGCAGCCGTCGCTGAACTTCGTCAGCGTCCCAGTGCTCACTGTTCCGGTTCTGCACCCACTCATAGTAGCTCACGGTCACACCGCCCGAGTTGGCCAGGATGTCGGGGATGACCGGGATGCCGCGATCTGCAAGGACCGCCTCGCCGTCGGGATTGATCGGTCCGTTCGCGCCTTCTGCCACCAGCCGAACACTGAGCTTGGTTGCTTCCGTCTCGCCGACTTGGTTCTCGAGCGCGGCCGGGATGAACAAGTCCGCCTTGGTTTCGAAGAACTCGTCTCGTGTGATCTGCTGGCCGCGCGGGTAACCATCGATCGACCGATTGACCCGCACGTAGTCCTGGAGCTTGTGCGCGTTGAAGCCTTCGTCGTTTCGCAGGTAGCCGGTGTGGTCCCCCGTCGCGATCGTGGACACCCCGAGCTTGGAGAGCAGAAGCGCAACGTTGGAGCCCACGTTGCCGAACCCTTGAACGATCGCGGTGGCGCCTTCGAGGTCGAAGTGCGCTTCTCTCGCCCACTCTTTGATGCAGTGCACCACGCCCTGACCGGTGGCGGCCTCACGACCCTCGGATCCGCCCGAATTGATGGTCTTTCCGGTGACCACCGCGCGCTGGTCGTTCTTCTCGTAGGTCGGCCCGATATTGATGTACGTATCCATCATCCAGACCATCGTTTGGGAGTTGGTACCCATGTCCGGTGCCGGTATGTCGTGCGCGGGGCCGATGTTGCTGCCGAGTGCGTGGGTAAATCGCCTGGTAATGCGTCGAAGCTCGTCGTTCGAGTGCTCGCGGGGGTTGAACTTGATGCCGCCTTTGCCGCCGCCGAACGGGACGCCCAGCAGCGCACACTTCCAGGTCATTTGTGTTGCAAGCGCCTTGAGCTCATCGAGGCTGACTTCCTCGTGATACCTCATGCCGCCCTTGTATGGGCCCATCACGTTGTTGTGCTGAATCCGGTAGCCCTTGAACAAGCGGGTGTCACCGCTGTCCATCCGTACCGGGAAATGCACAATGAGCTCGTTCTTCGGCTCCGCGAGGATCGCTTGGACGTGGGCCGGAAGCCCTATGAGGTCGGCAGCCCGCTCCATGTAGCCCTGGACGATCTCGAAGAACGGGTAGCGGGGAGGTGGTACGGATAGCTCATACATGTGCCTCTCCATGTTAGCTGCAGACTGGGCTGCCGGGTCGAGAAAGTAGCAACGTTCGCGCAAATCCTGCACTTCCGGGCCAGAGGGGAAGAGACAGCGCTCCGTAATAGAAAAGGGTTCTCAATAGCTACGACCAGCTTGTTTTTTCAACGTCTGGGGGGTTAGAGTCACGGCGATCGGGCGGCTGAACATGCGCCGCCGTGGCCTTTGCTTTCGAACGGCAAGGAGGATGCGATGGATCAACCGGGAAGCGACTTTCGTCGCGAGCTAGAAGCGCGCGGGGTGTCACGCCGCGAGTTCATGGGCTTCTGCTCCGCGATGGCAGTGATGTTTGGTTTGCCAAAGGGCGCGACGGCAATGATTGCCGATGCACTCGAGAACAAACCGAAGCCAACGTTGGTGTGGCTCAACTTCCAAGATTGCGCGGGCAACACCGAGTCGTTCCTTCGCGCCAGCAAACCGACCGCGGCAGAAGTGATCCTCGATCTGATCTCGATCGACTACCACGAGGTGATCATGGCGGCAGCCGGTCACCAGGCGGAGGAGAACCTTCGCTCGGTCGTCGAGAATCAGAAGGGCGCATACCTTGCAGTCATCGAGGGCTCGATCCCAACCGGCGCGAACGGTGCGTACTGCACCATCGGTGGGAAATCGGCACTGCAGATAGCCAACGAAGTGTGCGGCAACGCACTGGCGACGATTGCAGTCGGCACCTGCGCCTCGTTTGGCGGAATCCCCGCGGCCTCCCCAAACCCGACGGGCGCGCTGGGCGTCTCCGATGCGGTTCCCGGGATCAAGACCCTGATCAACCTTTCGGCCTGTCCGGTAAACGCGCAGAACCTCACCGCGACCCTGGTCTACTTCCTGACGTACGGAAGGTTCCCTGCCCTCGACAAGCTGAATCGCCCGATTTTCGCCTACGGGAAGTCGATTCACGACAACTGCGAGCGGCGCGCGCACTACGACGCGGGACAATACGTCGAGCAATGGGGCGACGAAGCGCATCGCGACGGACAGTGCCTCTACAAGATGGGCTGCAAAGGTCCCGTGTCGTTCCAGAACTGCCCCAACATCGGCTGGAACGACAACACGAGCTGGCCGGTCGCGTGCGGGCACGGTTGCATCGGCTGCGCCGAGCCGGACTTCTGGGACAAGATGACGCCGTTTTACGCGCACCTCCCAGGGTTCCCCGGCTTCGGCACTGGCTCGGACATCGACAAGGTCGGCTTCTGGGCGACCGTCGGTGTCACAACCGCATTCGCAACGCACACGTTGGTACATCTCGGAAAGAAGCTCGTTGGTACGGGCGGTGACCATGCACCAGAGGGGCCGCCCGCGCGGACCGATGAAGGAGGCGAAGGATGACCCATATCGTTGTCGACCCGGTGACCCGCATCGAAGGCCACTTGCGGATCGAGGCGGAAGTCGACGAAGGTCAAGTCAAAGACGCTTGGTCTTCATCGACCATGTTCCGGGGGATCGAGATCATCCTCCAAGGCCGCGACCCGCGCGATGCCTGGGCCTTCACTCAGCGCATCTGCGGCGTGTGTACGACCGTGCACGCGATCGCTTCGATCCGGGCGGTCGAAGACGCGATTGGCGCCAAGCCGCCGCCCAATGCGCGAATTCTGCGCAATCTGATCATGGCGTCCCAGTGTATCCAGGACCACGTGATCCACTTCTATCATTTGCACGCGCTCGACTGGGTCGACATCGTGTCGGCGCTCGGCGCAGACCCGAAGGAGACCGCGGCGCTCGCGCAATCGATTTCCAATTGGCCCTTGTCTAGCGCCACATATTTCAAAGGCATCCAGGACCGCGTCAAGGGGCTGGTCGATCGCGGACAGCTCGGACCCTTTGCCAACGCGTATTGGGGACACCCCGCGTACAAGCTTCCGCCGGCGGCCAATCTCATGGCGCTCGCGCACTATCTCGAAGCGCTCGAGTGGCAACGGGAGTTCATCAAGATGCACGCCATCCTCGGCGGCAAGAACCCTCACCTTCAGAGTTTCCTGGTCGGCGGCATGGCGACTCCGGTCGACCCGGACGCACAGGCCTCGCTCAACATTCACACGATCGCATCGTTCAAGGAGATCATCGCGAAAGCCCAGCAGTTCGTGAGCCAGGTGTACATCCCGGACGTACTCGCGGTCGCGTCGTTCTACAAAGAGTGGGCTGGTTACGGCGCCGGCGTCGGGAACTACATGGTGTACGGCGAGTACCCGCTCGACGACGAAGCAAAGCCGGAGCTCTACATTCCCTCCGGTATCATTCGCGCTCGCGACATCTCAAAGGTGGAAGAGTTCGATCCGTCGAAGATTACCGAGCAGATCACGCACTCCTGGTACGACTACGAAGGGGGAGCAGACCAAGCGCTTCATCCGTCCGAGGGTGAAACCAGTCCGAACTACACCGGCCCGGAGCCGCCCTTCGAGCGCTTGGACACCTCGAAGAAGTACTCCTGGCTGAAGTCGCCCCGCTACGGTGGCGTGCCGATGGAAGTCGGCCCGTTGTCACGGATGTTGGTCTCCTACGTTCGCGGTCACGAGAAAGTAACAGGCTTGGTCAACCACGTGCTCAAGACGCTCGGGGTTGGGCCGGAGGCCCTGTTCTCGACCTTAGGACGAGTCGCGGCGCGAGCCATCGAGACACAGGTGCTGGTCGACAAGATCGGCGACTGGGTCGACGAACTCGCCGACAACATGGGCAAGGGTGAGCTTCGCATCCACGACAACAGCAAGTGGGAGCCGGAGAGCTGGCCAGCCGACTGCATGGGAGCGGGTTTCCATGAAGCGCCGCGCGGCGCTCTCGGGCACTGGGTCCACATCAAGGATGCGAAGATCGCGCGTTATCAATGCGTCGTGCCAAGCACTTGGAACGCCGGTCCAAGGGACTCGGCTGACACACCCGGCCCCTACGAGGCAGCACTCGTCGGGACCCCGGTAGCGGACCCCGAGCAGCCAATCGAGATCCTGAGAACCGTCCATTCCTTTGACCCGTGCATGGCTTGCGCCGTGCACGTCGTCGAACCTGGAGGGCGCGAGGTCACTCGCGTGAAGGCGCGATGACTCCCCCGGCGGCGGCCGCGGTCAAGGGCGGGGCCCGGCCCCAGGTGAGTCACCGCGCACACGACGTGGAGGGCATCGAACGGGTCTATGTATGGGACCTCGTCGTCCGGTTGAGCCACTGGGTGATCATGCTCGCGATCTTCATGCTCGCGATCACCGGGATCTACATCGGCAATCCGTACCTCACCCCCGCAGGGCCGGCGAACGAGCAGTTCGTCATGGCAACGATGAAGACCGTGCACTTCTACGCGGCCCTCATCTTTGCGCTGACGGTTGCGACGCGTATCGCCTGGATGTTCGTCGGTTCGTACTATGCGCGTTGGCATCAGTTCGTGCCCATGAGCCCGCGGCGGCGGCGCGATGTCTTCGGCATGCTGAAGTTCTATACGTTGATCAACAAAGAACCACCGCTCAACGTCGGTCACAACCCGCTGGCAGGCATGACATACGTGGCGGTGTTCGGTCTCTACCTCCTCTTGATCTTCACCGGATTCGCACTCTACTCGGTGAGCGCGACGGGCTACATGCAGATGTGGGAGTTCCTGCTCCCGATCTTCGGTGGGGCGCAGACGACGCGTTGGATCCATCACATCGCGATGTGGTTCATTCTCGGCTTCTTCGCTCATCACATCTGGAGCGCGATCCTCGTGTCTCGGGTCGAGGGCGTAGGGCTGATCGACTCGATGTTCAGCGGGTACAAGTTCCTGCCGAAGAGTTGGCGCAACCGAGATGAGTGAGCGCACACCTGTCCTCGTCCTCGGGCTCGGCAACGTCGTCTGCACGGACGATGGCGCCGGCATCGCAGCGATTCACAAGCTGATTCGGGAGTACGAGCTGCCTGAAGGCGTGCTCGCCCTCGACGGCGGGACGCTGGGCCTTTCGCTTTTGCCGCTCGTCGACAGCGCGGATCAGGTGATCCTCGTCGACGCGATCCAGGCAGATGGGCCCCCGGGCACGCAGGTCCGGATCGAAGGGGAGGAGGTGGCCCCGGCCGTCTACGAGCGGCTTTCTCCGCACCAGATCGGGGTCGCCGACCTGCTCGCCGGGGCCAGTTTGCTCGACCGATATCCCGATCGCGTCGTGGTGATCGGCGTCGTGCCAGAGTCGATCGACCTCGGGGTCGAGCGAACCCCCGCGGTGGAGGCTAGCATTCCCGAGCTCGTCGAACGCGTGGTGGAGGAGCTGACCAACATGGGTTACCCGCCAGTTCGATCGGAGAATCCCGATGAAAGCCACGGGAGCGCTAGTCATGTCGCTCGTACTCTCGGCCTGTAACGCCGACGGCACTCCGTCGACAATCGACTATACGAAGCTAGAGGTTCCGTTGGAACGCATCTCTTCCGATGACGCGCGAGAGCGGGGCCGCGCCCTGTTCAGGAAGAAATGCGCGCTTTGCCACGGCGAGCGCGCCGATGGCAATGGCGCACGGCGCGGAGGTCTATCCGGCAAGCCGATCAACTTTCACAACAGGGAGTGGCGGGCGAACACGACGCCACTGCGCGTGTTTGAAGTCTTGAGCGAAGGCAAGCGCGGAACGTCGATGCCTGCGTGGCCGACGCTGAGCAGCGAGCAGAGGTGGGACGTCGTCGCGTACGTTCTCAGCGTGGCTGAGGACGGGCCATAATGGCGGGCCGTCGAATCGAGATTCGAGGGACGGTCCAGGGCGTTGGGTTCCGACCGTGGGTCTACCGTATTGCCCAGCGGATGGGCGTAGCTGGACGGGTGCGAAACGCGCCCGCCGGCGTCACGATCGAAGCGTTCGCGTCCGGCGACGCACTCGACCTGTTTATTGCGCAATTACAAGCCACTACGCCTTCGGCAGCGCGAGTCTTAGGGCTCCAAACCACCTCGATTCCAGAAGAGCAGGTGGATGGCTTCGCGATCGAACCGAGCGACTCGCTGGGGGACAAGACACTGTCCATTCCGCCGGACCTCGCGACATGCCCGGACTGCGAGGCGGAGGTCCTCGATCCCAACAACCGACGGTACGGCTACGCGTTCACCAACTGCACGACCTGCGGTCCGCGTTTCACAATCGCAACCGGCATCCCGTACGATCGGCCCGCAACGACGATGTCGCGATTCCAAATGTGCACGCAATGCCAGCGTGAGTATAGCGATGCCGACGATCGGCGGTTTCACGCCCAACCCAACGCGTGCCCAAAGTGCGGGCCGGTCTTGAGCATCTCCGCGCTCGGTGGCACTGCGGTCCCCGGGAGCGATCCTCTCGCCGGCGCAGTCGAGCTCTTGAAACGCGGGGCCGTGGTTGCAGTCAAGGGCTTGGGCGGTTTTCATCTGGCATGCGACGCAACCAACGCGACAGCCGTTCGACTCCTTCGCGAACGCAAGCGCCGCGACGAAAAACCCTTCGGCGTGATGGTCGGGGACCTCGACGCTGCCCTATCCGTCGCAGAGGTCACCACGGAGGAAGCGGCCCTGTTGACCTCGCCGGAGCGCCCGATCGTCCTCGTGCACGCCCGCCAGGAGACGAGCTTGGCCCCCGAGGTCAGGCCAGAAACGCCTCTTTTAGGGCTGTTTTTGCCATATACGCCGTTGCATCATCTGCTGCTGGCGGGCGTGGGCCGCCCCCTCGTCATGACCTCTGCCAACATCGCGGAAGAGCCGATCTGCCGCGACAATGAGGAAGCGCGCCGGCGGCTGGACGGGATTGCAGACGCGATCTTGTTCCACGACCGCGACATCGCGATGCGGTGTGACGATTCGGTGGTGAGGGTCATCGCGGGCACACCGACACTCATGCGACGCTCTCGAGGCTTCGTGCCGCGACCCTTTCACTTGGCCAAGGCGGTGTCCCGCCCGGTGCTCGCTTGCGGTGCTCACCTGAAGAACACGTTCTGCATCGTGTTCGGGGATACCGCGTACTTCGGCCCGCACATCGGCGACCTCGAAACGGTCGCAGCGCTCGACTTCTTCGAGGAGGCAATCGAGAGAATGCAGACCATCCTCGCGGTTCGTCCCGAGGTCATCGCCCATGACCTTCATCCCGGCTACTGGTCGACGCAATACGCGAGCGCGCGGGAAGGCGCCGTAAAAGTTGGCGTGCAACATCACCATGCACACGTGGCGAGCCTCATGGCCGAGCACGGGGTGGAGGGTCCGGTGCTTGGTGTGGCCTATGACGGGACGGGTTTCGGCGAGGATGGCACTTCCTGGGGCGGGGAGTTTCTGTTGTGTTTCTCTGATCGTTTCGAGCGACTTGCGACCTTTCGACCGGTGCGGCTCGCGGGTGGCGATGTGGCGATGCGAGAAGTGTGGCGAACAGCATACGCACTCCTGCACGACGCGTTCGACGGGAGGCCCCCTATCGACTCGCTTCCCCTCTTCGACAGTGTTGCGCCAGAGTCGATTCGGATCGTGTCTCAGATGATCGAGAAAGAGCTCAACTCGCCACGGGCGCGTGGCGTGGGGCGCTACTTCGACGGCTTTGGGGCCTTGGCGTTGAACCGACCGGAGTCCCGCTACGAAGGACAGGTCGCGATCGCGTGGGACCACATCGCCAACGATGCCGTGCTCGACGCGTACCCGTTCGCGCTCGACCGTGGTACTGCGCCGATGGAAGTCGATCTGCGGCCTACCGTGCGAGCGGCGTTCGAAGATGTCGCGTCGGGAGTCCCTCCCGGGGACGTCTCTGCACGCTTTCACAACACCCTCACGGACCTCACAGCGGAGGTCGTTCGGGGCCTCCTGGTAGAACTTGGGGACTTGCCTGTCGCGCTGACGGGGGGCGTTTTTCAGAATGCACGGCTCGCGGCGGGAGTGAGCAACAAATTATCCAGTAAAATCCGCGTTTTACGGCATGGGCAGGTTCCTCCCGGTGATGGAGGAATCGCGCTCGGTCAGGCCTTGATTGCGGGTGCCATTCTGGGAGACAACGGTTGATGCACCCAGGAGTCTTCCCATGTGTTTAGGTGTCCCAGGCAAAGTGATCGAGGTCGACCGCGAGATGCAGATCGCGACGGTCGAGTTCTGGGGCGTGAGGAAGCAAGTTCGACTCGAGGTCTGCGACGCGCCGGTCGATCCGGGCGACTTCATCTTGAACCACGTCGGCTTTGCGATTCGTCGCATTCCCCCTGAGGAAGCCGCCGAGACCCTGGCGCTGTACGACGAGCTGTTGCGGCTTGCCGATGAGCAAGACTTGATGACCGCCGACGTTCGCGCGGAGATTGCTGCGTCGCCCGACGCGCCCGAATCGCCGAAGGGGGCGCACGATGAACGCAAGTGACGCGTTCGCGCAACTGAAGTTCCGAGACCCCGAGCGCGCGCGCGGTCTTCGGGACACGCTCGATCATCTCGTCCGGCAAGCCGACCACGCCCCGGTCTCGATCATGCACGTGTGCGGAAGCCACGAGCAGGCGATCGCAAAGTTCGGCCTGAGGGCCGCTTTTCCGGAGGAATTGCAGGTGATCATGGGTCCTGGCTGCCCCGTCTGCGTCACCGACGTACCGGAAGTCGACGAGGCAGTGGCACTCGCAAAGCAGGGCGTCCGCATCGCTTCGTACGGCGACATGCTCCGGGTTCCCGGCACCTCGCAGTCCCTTGCGGATGCGAAGGCCGAGGGCGCGCACGTCGACGTGGTGTACAGCGTCACGCAGGCGGTGGAGCTTGCACGCGACCACGATGAAGAAATCGTCTTTTTCGCATCGGGCTTCGAAACGACGGCGGTTGCGACCGCGGCTGTGCTCGTCGATGATCCGCCGAAGAATTTCTCCGTGCTGTCTGCGCACAAGTACATCCCTCCCGTGATGGAGATCGTCGCGGAGATGCCGGGGACGAAGATCGAGGGCTTCCTTGCCGCGGGACATGCGGCGACGATCACCGGCTCGGCCGTGTTCGAAAAGTTTGTGGAGCGTCAGGGCCTCCCGGTCGTCGTCGCGGGCTTCGAACCACTCGATGTCTTGGCGGGCCTGGTGAAGCTCGTCGAGGTCATCAACAGTGGCCAACCTCGCGTGGAAAACGCCTTTCCGCGCTGCGTCACGCGAGAGGGCAACGTCCACGCCCAGAAGCTCCTCTGGAGGGTGTTTAGGCCGACGGGGGGACGCTGGCGAGGGATCGCGCACGTGCCCAACGGCAACCTGCGTTTGCGTGACGAGTTCGCGGACTACGACACGCGGAAGCGCTTCACGATCGATGCATCTGCGTTGTGGAGTTACGCCCCGCCGAAGCTCGTGGAGCAATGCCAGTGCGGCGACATCATGGCGGGCATCTCGTCGCCATCGAGTTGCCAACTGTTCGGCAAAGGCTGCACGCCGGACACGCCAGTCGGCGCATGCATGGTGAGCGCAGAGGGCACCTGCCGGATCTGGCATCAGTACGGCGGACAGCCGGATCTGCGATCGATCAAGCGAGGCGCTGCATGACGCGCAATGCACGATTCGTCGACGAGCGAATCACGCTCAAGTACGGGACGGGCGGTGGAGCGATGCGCGCGCTCATCGAGCAAGTGTTCGCACCGGGGTTGGGCGATGTCGGCGACGACGGGATCGGTCTTGCAGCGATGGACGATGGCGCGGCGATTCGCATCGGAGATCAATACTTGGTGATCGCGACCGACTCGCATGTGGTGCAACCCCTCGAGTTTCCCGGGGGGGATATCGGGCGTCTTGCCGTGTCTGGAACTGTCAATGATCTCGCCATGATGGGAGCGACCGAGCCGCTGGCGCTGACCTGCGCGGCGATTATCGAGGACGGTTTTTCGAGGGATTCGCTGAAGCGGATTTGGGAGTCGATTCGGGCGACCTGTGAAGAGGCCGGAACGACGATCGTGACGGGTGACACCAAGGTAATGGGACACGGCGAGCTCGATGGCTTGGTGCTGAACACGACCGGGGTAGGGCTCACGAAGCGTTTGGTGTCCGATGCGGGGCTTCGACCGGGGGATAAGATTCTGGTCACGGGAACGATGGGCGACCACGGGCTTGCGATCATGGCCACGCGCAACGAGCTTGCCTTGGAGACCACACTCGAGTCGGACGTCGCACCGGTACACACGCTCGTGCGGCGCGCGCTCGACGTTGGGGGCGAGGGCGTCGTGGCCCTCAAAGATCCAACGCGGGGCGGACTGTCGAGTGCGCTGCACGAGATGGCCGACAAGAGCGGCGTCGGGATCATCGTGGACGAGACCGCGGTGCCGCTTCGCGACGAGGTGCGCGCGGTGGGTGAGCTGCTCGGCATCGACCCCCTGGTGGTGGCCAACGAGGGCAAGGCGGTGTTCGGGCTGCGGCCCGAGTGCGCCGACGGTGTCCTCGATGCGGTCCGTTCTCACCCACTGGGCCGAAACGCTGCAATTGTGGGCGAATGCGTCACGGAACGACCCGGCTTCGTGGTGCTCGATACAGGGTTTGGGAGCCGTTTGTTGGCCGAGGCGGAGGGCGAGCTCCTTCCGAGGATTTGCTGAGCGATGCGCGGAATGAAACACATCCGAGTGGAGCGAGAAGGCGCGGTCGGCGTTCTCACGATCGCGCGTCGCGAGCGCCTCAACTCGCTCGACGTGGAGACAGCGCAGGACTTCCGGAAAGCAGGTCTTCAGCTCGCGCGTGACCGCGACGTGCGCGCCGTGTTGATTCGAGGCGAGGGCGGCGTGTTCTGCAGCGGCGCAGACCTGAAGTACATCCGGGACGGCGGCGACCAGGGCGACCTCGGTTACTTGCAACCGGAGACGCGCAAGCCCGACGACGGTTACGGAGAGATCTTCAAACAGATCCTCGAATACATTCACAGCACGATCTCGGAGATCCGGCGCGCGCCCAAACCGTTCATCGCAGCCGTCGACGGACCCGCGGCCGCAGGGGGTTTTGGAATCGCGATGAGTTGCGACTTGGTCATCGCGTCCGAGCGTGCCTGGTTCGAGTGGGCCTACTTCAAGACCGGCCTCACGGGTGCGGAAAGCTCCACGTTCTTCTTGCCGCGCCTCGTGGGGCTCCGAAAGGCGGCCGAGCTCGTGCTGATGAATCCGCGTTTGAGTGCCCGCGACGCTCTCGAGTGGGGTCTTATTAATCGAGTAGTTCCCAATGGTTCGCTCGACTCTGAAGCGATGTTGATCGCGTCCGAACTGGCGAAATCCCCGACAGCGGCGGTCGGCGTGGCCAAGGGGCTCCTCAACCAGTCGGTCGGCATGGATCGGCTCGACGTTCATCTCGATGCCGAGCTCACGGAGCTCGCACGGATCGCGGACGGTCCAAACTTCGCCGAAGGCCTTGCAGCCTTCTTCGACAAACGGTCTCCGGAGTTTGAAAGCGACTAAGAGCATGCACGAATACTCCATCGTTGCTTCTTTGATCGATCGCGTGCAGCAGGAAGCGGATGCGCACGGTGGCTCTCGCGTGTACCGGTTGCACGTGAAGATCGGGGAGCTGTCAGGGGTCGAGGTCGAGTTACTGAAGACCGCGTTTGACACCTTTCGCGAACGAACGATTTGCGATGGAGCCGAGCTCGCGATCGACATGGTAGAGGCAGCTTGGGCATGCTCCTCATGCAACCGCTCCGTCGCGCGTGGCGCGATCTTGCGGTGCGAGGACTGCGGGCGGCCGGCTCGCATGCTTCAAGGAGACGAGATCATATTGCAACGGATTGAAATGGAGGCGGCCCATGTGTGAGACCTGCGGATGCGGTGATCCGGAAATCGTGCCGATCGAAGTGCAAGAGCGAATTCTCTCGGACAACGACGCTCAGGCGGCGCATAATCGCAGTCATTTCCAATCGTTAGGCATGCTCGCAATCAATCTCATGGGCTCGCCGGGATCCGGGAAGACCGCCCTTCTCGAGGCCACCGCAAAGGCGACAGGAGAGCGCCTCAAGCTCGGGGCGGTCAGCGGCGACCTGGCAACCGATCGCGACGCCGATCGGCTGAATGCTTCGGGCATCGTATCGGCGACCATCACGACAGGATCGGCCTGTCACCTCGACGCGCGTCTGGTTCATCGCGCGCTGCATGACTTCCCATCGAACGACAGCGACATCTTTTTCATCGAGAACGTCGGCAACTTGGTCTGTCCTGCGATCTATGACCTCGGCCAAGCAGTCAACGTCGTCACGCTGTCGGTCACGGAGGGCGAAGACAAACCGCTCAAGTACCCGGTGATATTCAAGAAGGCAGACCTCGTCTTACTCACGAAGGTCGACCTGATTCCGCATCTCGACTTCGACCTGGCGGCAGTGGAAGACGCGGTCGCGCGCGTGATGCCCGAGGCCAACATGCTGAAGGTGTCGGCAAAGACCGGGGAAGGCATCGATGCCTGGTTGCAGTGGCTCGAGGAGCGACGCCCAGCGCCGGTTGAACGCACGCCGGAGGCGCGCCCGCATCACCATCACGAGCACCGGCATGAACACCACTAGCCTCTTCGCCTCGTTGGCAGCGGCCGCTATCACCGTGGGATCATTGCACTCTTTGGCGCCTGACCACTGGGTGCCGATCGCTTCGGTGGCCCGGGCGCGAAACTGGTCGAGGGGGCGCGCCGCCCGGGTGGCGCTCATGTGCGGCCTCGGGCACGTGACGGTCTCGGTGTTGTTTGGGCTGCTTGCATTGATGTTTGGGACGCAGCTTTTCCAGTCGCTCGGCGAGCGCATGGTGTCGCTTTCCGGGTTGCTGTTGATCGGCTTCGGTGTGGCGTACGCGATCTGGGGTCTTCGCGGTGCGTTCGTGCATCGTCTCCACGGGCATCACCATCATCACTACGATCATGTGCACGACGCATCGCGCGCGTCGACGTGGTCGTTGTTCCTGATCTACTGCGCGGACCCGTGCGTCGCCGTCATTCCAATCTTGTTCGCCGCGGCACCCTTGTCGGCCGTGGAGACGATCTCGATCGTAATGGCCTACGAGGTTGCGACCGTCGGTTCGATGGTTGCACTCGTCGGACTCGCTCACTCCGGCGCGAAGCTGTTCAGAGGGAAGTGGATTGAGCGGTACGGTGATGGTATGGCTGGTGGCCTCATCGTTGCGACGGGGATCATGGTGGCCGTTCTGGATTGGTAGGCAGGCGGCGGGACATTCGGCGCCAGGGCGCTATAGAAGAGGATATGCGTATGAAATTGAAACAAAATTTGGTGCTCGGCCTCTCAGCTGGGCTTCTGATGGTCGGGCTTACGGGGTGCACCCAGGTCGATGCCGGCAACCTCGGCGTGGTGACCAAGTGGGGCAAGATCCAAGCCGATGCGCTCCCAGAAGGCATCCACTTCCGGATGCCCGTACAGACGAACATCATCAACATCTCGATGCGTGTCCAGCGGATGGAAGCAAGTGCGACGGCGTCCTCCAAAGACCTTCAGGTCGTATCGACCAGGATCGTGCTGAACTACCGTCTCGATGGTTCGCAGATCGTCGGGATCTTCCGCGACATCGGGACGCGCGCGGCCGTGGAGCACACGATCATCGATCCAGCGCTTCAAGAATCGCTCAAGCAGGCAACCGCACAGTACACCGCCGAAGAGTTGATCACCAAACGTCAACAAGTGAAGGAGACACTCGCCGAGAGCATCAGGGTGACGCTTGCCAAGAGTCACGTTCTGGTGACCGAGCTGTCGATCACGGACTTCCAGTTCGATTCCCAGTACCAGCAGGCGGTCGAAGCAAAGCAGGTCGCAGAGCAACGGGCGCTCACCGCGACCAACGATCTCGCGCGCATCAAGGTCGAAGCCCAGCAAGTCGAAGCGAGGGCTCTAGGTGAGGCCAAGGCGATGCTGGCCAAGGCACAGGCCGAAGCCAAGGCGCAGGAGCTCCTTCGGCGTACAATTACCGCGGAAATCGTGTACTTGCGAGCCGTAGAGAAGTGGGACGGAAAGCAGCCGGCGGTTGTCGGAGAGGGCGGCGCAATTCTCGATCTCGGCGTGATCAAGAAGGCGGCCGGACGCTAGAGGGGCCCGTCCTTCACGAGGCTAGCGAGCTTCGGCAGCAATGACTCGTGAAGCCTGTCGTGGCGCGGGTCGTTGCTGCTCTCGCTCCATTCCGAAGTGACTCGCCCATGCACGCGCGTCCTCGTCGGACGGCGGGCCTCCCTTCGCCTGACTGAAGCGCACCCGGATCCATTTGCTTCAACGCTGCAATCGGGTCTTTCTCGATCTCTCGGAGCGTATCAGAAGCCGGCGATGAAGTGGCCGAAGGCCCATGTGGCCGGCGCGGTGAAAGCGAGGGCGTCCGCGCGATCGAGAATGCCACCGTGACCAGGCAGGATGCCGCCGGCGTCTTTCACACCGCTGCTGCGCTTCAGGACCGATACCCATAGGTCCCCGGCTTGACCCGCGGCGCCCGCAATAATGCCGAGTGCGATCGCATCGAGAACGCGGAGTGCCGGCAAAAAGAAGCTGATGATGACGGCGCAGACAACCGAAGCGGCCAGGCCACCTGCCGCTCCTTCGAGCGTTTTCTTAGGGGAAATGCGAGGCGCGAGCTTGGTCTTTCCAAATTTCCGGCCGACAAAATAGGCGGAGGTGTCACTGCCCCAAGCAAGGGCCATCGCAAGAAAGACCCAGCCCCCGGTCGGCGGGAAGTCGCGTACGAGCGCCACCGCGGCGAGGCAGCCTCCGAGATAGACCGGCGTGCCGAGCAACCAGCCAATGCGCACGCTCGCGTTGTGAAGCGGGTCCTCTTGCAAGAGGCTCCACGCCATCGCGCCGACGACGATCAGCAACACGACGCCGTACACTGCGGTCGCCGAGTTGATGAAGATGATCGTGTACGCGAACAACACGGAGGACGCCGAACCCCACGCTCGAAGCCCGCGGGACGACGGAACCTTCATCGCCATGAGCTCGTAGCCGGCGATTGCGATGGCAGTCAGGATGAACGCGTGCCAAGCCCAACGAGGCCCAGCAAACATCATCCACACGATGATCGGAACGAGCGGCACGACGGTGACAACACGGAGTGCGGTTCCGGACAGACCTTTTTTCAGAGGTGGCTGCTCGATGGCGTCGTTCATAGTGCGCGCTCCAAGTCGTTGCGTGCCTTGGCCGTTGGGTTGTCTTGCTCGGCTTCAGGAACGAGGCCGAAGCGCCGCTCCCTTTCTTGGTATGCCCGAATCGCACTATATAGCGAATTTGCATCGAAATCCGGCCACAGCTCATCGGTGAAATAGAACTCAGCGTAGGCTGATCCCCACAAGAGAAAGTTGCTGATTCGCTGTTCTCCGCCGGTCCGGATCATCAAGTCGACGGGGCCAACATCCATCGATGGGAGCAACCGAGCGAGCGCTGCTTCGTCGATGTCGGTTGGATCGAGGTCGCCATCACGCGCACGAACAGCGAGTGCGCGCGCCGCGTCGACCAACTCCTCGCGTCCCCCGTAAGAGAGCGCAAGATTCAATGTCATGCCTTTGTTCGATTCGGTTTCCGACGTGAGTGTTCGCAGCCGCGACTGCGCGTGTTGTGGAAGCTTGTGTAGCCGACCGATCGCGGACAACCGAATCTCGTTGTCGACGAGCTCGTTGCGTTCGGACACGAGGCACTCACACAACAGATCGACGAGCGCGTTGATCTCCGCTTGCGGCCGATCCCAGTTCTGCTCGCTGAACGCGTACAACGTCAGCGCGGGGATACCGAGCCGCCGCGCAGCGCGCATCGCCGCGCGCACCGCATCCGCACCACGTTGGTGCCCGGCGGTGCGTGGTTTGCCCCTCGCCTGAGCCCATCGCCCGTTTCCGTCCATGATGATGGCGACATGTTGGGGAAGTCGGCTAACATCGACCAAGGCCATTGGGAGCGAGTATCATGCGGTCCGGAAGGCAGCAAGAACGCCTGGGAGGTGCCGGAGAGGGGCGTAAATGGCTATAATTCAGCATAGAGCGGACCTGTTTGGCGTATATCGTTGTATACCATGCCGCTTTCGCTCCCAAGGCTTGCCGGCGAGCCTTGAAGACCGGCGCCGAATGCTTACGTTGGGCGACTATGGCTGATCGTGATTTCTACAAGGTTCTAGGGGTATCGCGCGACGCAAGCCCGCAGGAGATCAAGAAGGCCTACCGGCAACTTGCCAAGGAGTTGCACCCGGATCTCAACCCGGACGACAAAGCGGCGGAGGAGCGCTTCAAAGAGGTGTCTGCCGCGTACTCGGTCGTTTCGGATGTCGAGAGGCGAAAGCTCTACGACCAGTTCGGCGAGGTGGGCCTTCGCGAGGGGTTCGACCCGGAGGCACATCAGTCGGCGACCCGGGGAGCGGGCGGGTTCGGAGGGTTCGACTTCGGAGACCTCTTCGGCGGGGCGGGCCGAGGACGGGGTGGCGGCCGGGCGGGCCACGTGGAGTTCGATTTGGAAGACCTCTTCGGCAGAGGGGGCCCGGGTCGCGGGGTCTATGCGCGCGTGCCGCAGAGAGGCGCCGACATTCAGTCGGAGGTGACGGTCGACTTCCGCGAGTCGGTCCTCGGCTGCACGAGAGAGCTGAGCCTCCGTTCGGCGCAGGGCGAGCGGACTCTGACAGTTCGGATCCCTGCGGGGGTCCGGAACGACGGCAAGATCCGACTTCGCGGGCAAGGGGGATCGGGTGCCCATGGGGGTCCAGCCGGCGATTTGGTGCTCAAGGTGAAGGTGACGAAGCACCCGTACTTCTCGCTGCGCGGAAAGCAGCTCCACGTCAGAGTTCCCGTGACGCCTCTGGAAGCCTACGGGGGAACCAAGGTGACGGTGCCTACGCCAGAGGGCAGCGTTCAGCTCTCGATCCCGGCTGGATCCCAGAACGGCGCGAAGCTTCGGCTCCGCGGCAAGGGCATTCAGCAGCAGGGCAAGGCGAAGGGGGACCTGATCGCCCACCTTGAGATCGTGATGCCAGAGGGGCATTCCGATGAGGTGGAGGAAGCTTTGAAGGCTGTGGAGGAGGCTTTCGAGACCGATCCCCGAGAGGGTCTCGAGCTCTAAATGTTTCACGTGCAACAGTCCCCACACTCCCAACACTCCCAACCGGGGGTGTGGCGGCCGCGCAGTGTTTCACGTGAAACATCGGTCCCTCCGACGCGTTTGACGGCTTGGGAACCCTGGGCTTAGATCCGAGCAATGGCCTTCCAGACCCAAATCCGAGAGGCCCTAGCCGAGCTCGAAGCCGCGGGCCTGCTCCGTAGGCCCCTCTGCATTTCCGGCCCCCAAGGACCCGAAATCGAGATCGGCGGCCGTTCGGTCCTCTGCTTTTGCTCCAACAACTATCTCGGCCTCGCCGACCATCCAGCCCTCGCCCGGGCCTCGGCCGCTTCTGCCCACGAAGACGGAGTCGGCACCGCCGCGTCCCGCCTGATCACGGGCACCATGGACGCGCACCGGGAAGCCGAGCTCGCCTTCGCCGACTTCCTCGGCGCTTCCGACGCGGCGCTCTTCTCTTCTGGATACGCCGCCAACGTGGGCGCGATGCAAGCGCTCGTCGGACCTGGTGACGCGGTCTTCAGCGATGCGCTGAACCATGCCAGTCTCATCGACGGCTGCCGTCTGTCGCGAGCAAGCATTCACGTCTACGCACACCGTGACCCGGAACACCTCGAGTCACTCCTTCGAGCGCACCGGTCGCGAGCGCGGCGCGCGCTGATCATCACCGACTCTCTCTTCTCCATGGATGGCGTGACCGCGCCCCTCCGCGACGTCGCCACGTTGGCTCGCTCCTTCGATGCCGGCCTCCTGGTCGATGAAGCGCATGCGCTGGGCGTGTTCGGTCCGAACGGCCGAGGCCTCTCGGCCGCCGTCGGCATCGAGCCCGATGTCGTTGTGGGCACCCTAGGCAAGTCATTCGGCGTTGCCGGCGCGTTCGTAGCGGCAAGCCAAGAAGTCGTCGAACTCATCCGCAACCGGGCGCGAAGCTTCGTCTATTCGACCGCCCCGCCCCCCATGCTCGCGCGCGCCGCGATCGCGGCCTTGCGGTTGGTACGCGAGGCCGACGACGCCCGCGCCACCTTGCTCCGCAACGCCGAAGATCTCCGCACGGGGCTCCGTACACTCGGCTTTGACGTCCCCAACGAGAACAGTCAGATTCTCCCTGTTTTAATAGGGGACAACGAGCGTACAATGCAGCTCTCGGCGAAGCTTCTCGACCGGGGAGTCTTCGTCCAGGGGATCAGGCCACCCACGGTTCCTGCGGGCACCGCCAGGCTCAGGCTGACGCCCATGGCTACGCATCGACCAGAACACATCGAACAGGCTATCGACGCATTCGCATCTCTCGCTCCTCGAGAATAGGAGGCATCCAAATGAAGGGCGCGTTCATCACCGCAACGGGCACCGGCGTTGGGAAGACATGGCTCGCCAGCGCGCTCACGACCGCATGCGTCCAGCGAGGCAAACGTGTCGCAGCGATCAAGCCGATCGAAACCGGTGTCGACCCAGATCCGATCGACGCGCTCGCGCTCGCGCGCGCATGTGGTGACGAGTCGCTCGCAATGGCGCCGGGTTTGTATCGCGCGAAGGAAGCTCTCGCGCCGTACGCAATCGAAAGGCGCGGAGGTCCAGGTGTTGGCTCGCTTCGTACGCTCGCCAAGCGTGTGCGCGAGCTCGCGCACAATGCGGACTACACGATCGTCGAGGGTGTCGGCGGCGTGTTGGTTCCGATCGATCGCGAACACACGATCGCGGACCTTGGTGCACTACTCGATCTGCAAACCGTCGTCGTTGCGCGCAACGCGCTCGGCGTGCTGTCGTACACACTCACCGCGGTGGAGGCGCTCCGCAAAAGAAAGATCTCGGTGCGCGCGATCGTGCTCAACCACGTCGATCGAAACCACAAGGACGACCTGAGCCGGACCTCGAACGCAGACGTGCTTGCGGACTACTTCCCGCGCATTCCAATCATGCGAGTTCCTCGTGTGCAAGGTCCCAACGACTTGGTCGACGCTGCCGCTCAACTCCTCAACATATTGAAAATATGATACTTTTTGACTCTAGTGCATGAATCGTATGTGATACGCTCGTCAGAACGTTCCTGATACCATCACGCCCGTCGGCGACACCGAAAGCTGGGTCTTTCGCTGCTCGTTGCTTCTCTTCATGCTCAACGCGAGCCACGTTGCACTGCCCACCAACGCGGCAACGCCGATGCCTCCATACGCCCACGTCCACGCGGTTGCGGAGCTCTCGGTCACGCATCTTCCCGCAACTTCGCGCGAGCACGATCCGTCCTTCGCGAGACCCACGCTCATGGCGGCGACACCCGCAACACCCACTGCGGCCAACGCACTCGACCCGATGATCGCGGACCTCGGAACGCGCGCGCGATCGCTGTGCGTCTCGCTTGGCGTCGGTGTTTGATAACGAATCGAAGCCTCTTCGAGCGCGCGTGCGGTTGCCTCCTGCTCAGCAATCGATCGTCGCAGCGCGAGGATGCGTTCTCGCACTTCACCTTCGCGTGCAGCGTTCTCGCTTTCTTCGAGATAGTGCTCGAACGCTTCGAGCGCTTCTCCCTCGCGCTGCAACCGGTCTGCTGCGACGCCGATGTTGTACTGAAGCTCACCGTGCTGACTCAGTCGATACGCATGACGGAAGTACACCAATGCGCCTTCGTAGTCCGCGTCCTCAAATGCCGATCGACCGCGCTCGAAGTACTCACGTGCCGCTGCATCGTCGGGCGTCTGCTGGGCCGTTGCCGGCGCGGCATAAACCAGGCCGAGCAACAGCGCCGAAGCGCACACCACGCGAAGAGCGGTCCCCCGAGTCTCCCTCATGCCTTCAAGGTAGAGGGACGAGGCACCACTCCGCAACCGCGGCAACCGCACGAATTTTCAGGTGCTGGCGCTCGACGGCCCTTTCTTCGAGTTGCGCGGGGAAGCCGCGCAGCTATACGAACGCCCGGCCTTGGGGTTGTAGCTCAGTTGGGAGAGCGCCGCGTTCGCAATGCGGAGGTCAGGGGTTCGATTCCCCTCAGCTCCACCATTTTCCAAGGGTTGAGCCGCGCCGGTGGACACCTCCGAGGGAGCGAGTTGCGCGGTCCAAAACCGCGGCTAGGCTCCCGCGCCTATGGCCCGCGTAATCAACTTCAGTGCCGGCCCGGCAACCCTTCCGTTGCCGGTTCTCGAGTATGCCCACAACGAGTTCCTCGACCACGAGGGGACGGGGATGTCGCTCATCGAGCACAGCCATCGCGGCCCGGCGTACGCGAAGGTCCACGAAGAGGCCAAGGCGCTCTTCCGTGAGCTTCTCGCCATTCCCGACACCCACGAAGTGCTTTTCATGCAGGGCGGCGCGTCGGGTCAGTTTGCCCTCGTGCCGATGAACCTTCGCCGCGATGACCAGTCGGCGGATTACATCAACACCGGCGCCTGGAGCGACAAGGCCATGGCCGAGGCCAAGGTGACCGGCGAGGCGCGCGAGGCCGGCACAGGCAAAGTCGACGGCAAGTACACCCGCGTTCCCACACAGGCCGAGCTCAACCTCGACCCCAAAGCGGCATACGCGCACTTCACGACCAACAACACGATCATGGGAACGCAGTTCCACGAGTACCCGGACAGCGGGGATGTTCCGCTCATCGCAGATATGTCTAGCGACATCCTCTGGCGCCCGATCGACGTCTCCAAGTTCGGCCTGATCTACGCCGGCGCCCAGAAGAACCTAGGCCCTTCAGGCATCACCGTGTTGATTCTCCGCAAGGACTTGGCGGAGCGCAGCCCAAGCACGCTCCCGAAGATCCTCCGGTACAAGACCATCCTCGACGGCGACTCGCTACAGAACACGATCCCGACCTTCCCCGTCTACATGATTCGCAACGTGCTCCGTTGGGTTCGCGACCAGGGCGGCGCCGCGGCGATGGAGAAGCGCAACCGCGAGAAGGCCGGAACCATCTACAACATGATCGATGAAAGCCAGGGCTTCTTCCGCTGCCCGGTCGAGGTCGACTCCCGCTCGATGATGAACCCCGTCTTCCGGCTCCCAACCGAAGACCTCGAAAAGAAGCTCATCGCCGAGGCAGCCGAAGCCGGCATGGTCGGCATCAAGGGCCACCGCTCCGTGGGCGGCGTCCGTACCTCGATCTACAACGCCATGGAACCGGCCGACGTCCAGAAGTTCGTGGACTTCGCCAAGACCTTCGCCAAGAACAACGCGTAGAAGACGCGGCCTCAGTGCTTTCGAGGCGGGTTACGGCCTCCCCGCGTCGACGGCATACGTCTGGTACAGGTACCGCCGGATATCGTCGGATTCGAACATCTGCACGCCTGTATTCGGATCGAGCAGATAGGGCACTCTCATCCGGCCGGAGATCGCAACGAACCCATCTCGGTCGGGGCTTCCCCTCGGAACATTGTGGAGCTGGTGGGGAAGCTCGAGCTCGCACAGAGCCTCTCTGGCAATGCGGCAAAACGGCGACCCTTCATAGGAGTAGAGCTCCAATAGCCGCTCCGGTTGGCGAGACCGGACGGCGTGTCGCCCTCGGTTCGGGCGGAAGCCGGACGCCAGCATCGAAGTCGACACCGCGAATGCACGCTGGCGCAGGAACCAAGGCGCGCGGCCGTCACCGTATTCGCCGAAAAGATACTCGACGATGTCAGCCGACTCGTACATCGCAACCTCGTTGTTCGGATCGACGAGATACGGAAACCGATAGTGGCCACCCTCCCTCTTGACCTTCTCTCGGAACAGCGTGCCACCCTTCGGACAGGGGTAGATGATCGGATCCAAGCTCAGCGCGGACAGCGCTTCCCGTGCGATGCGGCAGTACGGGCAGACCTCGAACTCGTAGAGCTCGAGTGGCTGGTCCGGCACTTTCCGCCGCTCGTAGTGGACGTTGCCGAAATTCGGGCGCGCTGCGCTCGCGGCAGTCGCGGTCGTCACATCGAGAACGCGCGCAAGGCTCATCCGTTCTTCATTAAGGGGCCTGTCCCGCTTTTCAAGTGGTGATAGCCTCCCGCCATGGCGCGGGAGCTGGAGCTGGTCACCGATTTGTTGCCCAAAGGGGACCAACCGGCCGCAATTTCGGAGCTTTTGGAGGGGCTTACGCGTGGGGACCAGCACCAGGTTCTGCTGGGAATCACCGGGAGTGGAAAGACCTTCACCGTCGCCCACGCCATCGCCACGACGCAGCGGCCAACCTTGATCATGGCCCCCAACAAGACGCTCGCCGCACAGCTCTACAGCGAGATGCGCGAGCTCTTCCCGAACAACGCCGTCGAGTACTTCGTCAGCTACTACGACTACTACCAGCCCGAAGCGTACATCCCGTCGAGCGACACCTACATCGAGAAGGACGCGATCGTAAATGACAAGATCGATCGGATGCGCCACAGCGCGACGCGATCGCTGCTCGCCCGACGCGATGTGATCATCGTTGCAAGCGTGTCGTGCATCTACGGTATCGGCTCGTCCGAGTGGTACCAGGAGATGTTGATCAATCTCGAAGTCGGACAAGAGTTCCGACGCGATCATTTGCTACGTCGTCTCGTCGACATTCAATACCAGCGCAACGACATCGACTTCCATCGCGGCACGTTCCGCGTCCGCGGGGATGTCGTGGAGCTCTTTCCCGCTCACTCCGAGAACCTTGCGGTGCGCATCGAATACTGGGGCGACGAGATCGAACGCATCGTCGAGATCGACCCGATTCGCGGCAAAGTGCTCGAGGAGCTCGACCAGTACGGCATCTATCCGGGCAGCCACTACGTCACCCCCGACGATCACCGAGATCGGGCGATCAAGTCGATCCGGGAGGAGCTGCTGGAATGGCTCCCAAAGCTCGAATCTGAAGGAAAATTGCTGGAAAAACAGCGCCTCGAGCAGCGAACGATGTACGACCTCGAGATGCTCGAACAGATGGGATTTTGCCACGGGATCGAGAACTACAGCCGGCACCTCTCGGGGCGCAAGAGGGGCGAGCCGCCGCCCACTTTGCTCGACTATTTCCCCGACGACTTCCTCGTGATCCTCGACGAGTCGCACATCACGGTCCCGCAGATCGGCGCGATGTTCAAGGGTGATCGGTCGCGCAAAGAGACCCTCGTCGAGCATGGGTTTCGCCTACCGAGCGCACTCGACAATCGGCCACTGCGTTTCTCCGAATGGGAGGAGCGTGTCGGCCAAGTCATTCACGTGAGCGCGACGCCAGGGGACTGGGAGATCGAGCACGCGGGGGGCGTCGTCGTTGAGCAGGTGATCCGTCCAACGGGTTTGCTCGACCCACAGTTGCACGTGCGTCCGAGCAAGCACCAGGTCGACGACTTGCTCGGCGAAATCCGTGAACGCGTTGCACGCAACGAACGCGTGCTCATCACTACGCTCACGAAGCGGATGGCGGAGGATCTCACTGAGTACTACGGCGAGCTGGGCGTGCGCGTGCGCTACCTTCACAGCGACATAGATACTCTCGAACGTGTTGAAATTCTTAGGGATTTACGGCGAGGCGAGTTCGATGTGCTCGTCGGAATCAACCTTCTCCGAGAGGGGTTGGATCTGCCTGAAGTCTCGTTGGTCGGCATCCTCGATGCGGACAAGGAGGGCTTCCTCCGCTCCCCCCGATCGCTGATCCAGACGATCGGGCGAGCGGCACGAAACGCGGGCGGCGAGGTGCTCATGTACGCCGATCGAATCACCAAAGCGATGCGCTACGCGATGGACGAAACCGACCGCCGGCGCGCGCGTCAGATGGAGTACAACGAAGAGCACGGCATCACTCCGCAAACCATCAAGAAGGCAGTCCTCGAGATGGATCCTTCCACCGGCGCGGGCGACTACGTCGTCATCCCGATCTTGCGGAAGGGCGAAGCCCCGGACGACCCTGCCGACATCCCGGCGCGTATCGAGGAACTCCGAAGCGAGATGCTACTCGCCGCCGAGGAGTTGGAGTTCGAGAAGGCTGCCGGGCTTCGCGACCAGGTTGAACAACTTCGCGCCCAGCTCACGCCCGGGAAGGTGCCATCCAAACGCGACCGCGGCACCCAACGACCGCGACGCTGAGTGCTCCGTAAGCGCTTGTTATCATCCGGTTTTTCCGGCTCCGAGGCTGCTTCCTTGAGCCCCAAAAGCCCGGCGGCTAGGCTGTTTTCGCTATGCGCTGTGCCTTGCTTGGATTGTGGATGGTCGCGATTGGCCTCGCGAGCCCTGGGAGCGGTGCCGCCCAGGACGGTGAGCGTTTGCTCGAGTTCCAGTTCACGCCAACCAAGCGCGCCCAGATCGCGATCTGGATCGAAGACGCGGACGGCACTTTCATGAATACCGTGGCCCTGACGTCTTCGGTCGCGCTTCGCGGCGTGGGCAACCGGCCCGGCGCGCTCCAGATGAACAGTGGCTTTCGCTGGCCCTTTGGACGCCGCGAGGGGATCTTGCCCGTGTGGGGGCATCGGCGGGCGGACGCGCCAGGCGCCGAGCCCTTTCCGATGGTGATCTTTCAGGACCGCATTTCGGAGGGCTTCGCTTCACGCACCACGGTCGATGCGTCCCCTGACTCGTACTTCTGCCTGTCGTTTGACCAAACCACCACGACCCGCGAGGCGCTCGACGCCATCACCTGCGCGAGCGTTTTCAACAGCGACAAGGGTCGCTTTGCAACCCAAGACGACGTCCAAAACGGGTACGCGGAACCTTTCGTCGGAGCGTCTGGTTTCGAAACCATGAGGCCGCTCGGCGCCGGATCGATCTACCCGCCGCGCCGCGACGTCGAAGGGCTCGGCCAGTTCGACCATCCCGACGTAGAACGATTCGTTCAACGGGCGCGTGGCGTCATGCCCAACATCGACGCCGTCACCATGGCCACGCCTGCCGGAGACGTCCCACGCACGATCCAATACATCGCTCCCCGAGACTGGGAAGACGGCGAGTACACGGCTTGGATCGAGATCAACGTCGAGGGCGACTACAACGACGTCTACAATGATCAGAGCTACCCGACCCCACTGTCGGACAGGTGGGACGTCTGGGCTGAGACCTACGGTTACCCCTACCGCGGGCAACCCTCCATTCTATACGCCGTACCCTTCACGGTGGGCCCCGTGGTCGCCGAGTTCAATACATCCGAACCGGCTGGCTACGCGAGCCTTCATGGGGAGTCGGGCGACCTGTTCACGATGGATTCGTCGATCACGGACAACCCGGGGAACGCCCCAGGGAGCGGAGCCGACCGCCTGCGTCGCAGCGAGTCAGGGACGCGCTTCAAGGTTTTCGTCCTGGCCACCAACATCTGCAGCGAACCGGACGCGCCGGACATTTGCGGGCAAGAGTGCTCCAACGATGCCGAGTGCGGCCTGGGGTTCACCTGCGGGGCCGATCAAACCTGCATGGGCCTGTGCGACGCGGAGACCCGGCCCGCCGCAATCTCGGATTTCGTGGTGGAGAACCACCCCAATTCAAAATGGTCGCACGTTGTGGGTCGCATTCAATTCACCGTTCCCCAAAGCTCGCGTCCGCTCCGACAATACAAGGTCCTCACTACCAAGATCCTCGTCAACAGCGTGGTGACCGAAGATGCGCATGCACTCGAGATCACCGACGCCGGCAAAGCGATTCAGGGAGACGGGCTGCACATCCCGGTCGATTCGGAGTGCAGCGCCGGTGTCGGGCCGGAGTCCCTCTGTGCACCGTATCGTTCCAACGACGATGGGCAGTGCGAAAATGGTTTGGACCTCGACGGCGACGGGGATTGCCTCGACCCCGGCGACGTCATCGTCGTCGACACCGCGTTCGACGCACATGAGACCGATTACGAGCTCGAGATCGCCGCCATCGACCTATGCCAAGGGCAAAGCGACCCTGTCGCCGCAGGCCTGAGGACGACCTCCATCGACTTCACCACAGTCCCCCCTTGCTTCGTTGCTACCGCGGCCTATGGCTCGCCGTTGGCCGATGAGATTTGGGCGCTCCGGCGCTTTCGCGATCGTTACCTGATGACCAACCCCGCGGGCCGTGCGTTCGTCGATGCGTATTATTCGGTCGGCCCGTACGCCGCCGATATCATTGCTGAGCACCCATGGATGCGAACAACCACCCGCGTATTTCTGATCCCCTTCGTCTCTTTGGCGCGCTACCTAACCGCCGAAAAATCGGGCGAAAAGCCCTCTTTGGGCGACTGAAGATAGCCGTCGTCTTTGCCCTTTGCGCCGCCGCTGGCTGCGCAACTGTCAAGCCATACGAGCGTGAATACCTCTCGCGTCCGAGCATGGACCTCCAACGAGAGGCGACCGAAGCGAAGTTCTACTCCCATGTCCTAGACGCCCGCGAAGGCGCCACCGGAGGTGTGGGTACCGCCGGCGGGGGATGCGGGTGCAACTAACTGCACCACGTCAGAAGTCAGCATCGTTGGTGCTCCGGTTGCTTCTCACTGCTGGCATCATCTTGCTTGGCGTGTATCCAAAGAGCACGAACGCCGACGCGGTGACGGGGACTTGGACGGGTGATGCACAGGTGCGCGGCAACTACTACTGGGACCGCAGCACCCGGGTGATCGCCCCCGAGATCATCGCACAGCTGGAAGCCCCGCAAGGGAGTCGCATGCGAGTCGACTACTTGGTCGATTCGATCACGAGCGCGAGCATCGCGGCCGGCGCGCTCGAGGACACCCGATTCAACGAGATACGTCACGACGTCGCCCTCAAAGGAGGGCACGAATTCGTAGAGCGTGAGAACCCCGTCGACTTGTTCGGTGGTTTTCGCTTCAGCAGCGAACCGGACTATTTCTCATTCGCGACCCTCTTCCAGCCGACCCTCTGGCTCGCGGACCGGGCGACGATGTTTCGCGGCCGAATCACCTACCGACACGACGAAATAGGCCAGAATTTCCGGGCTGGATCGCAACAGCGGCCCGGCAATATGGGGGGTACGAGCGCTGAGCAGTTCAGGGAAACCCTCGACGCGATTTCTCTGGCCGCCGGGTGGGAACAGGTCCTGTCGCGCACCTTGATCTTGGAGGTCGGATACGACTTCACGTACCAGTGGGGCTTCCTCGCCAATGCGTACCGCTCGGTGTTGGGCGGTCAACGCCCGGAGGAACATCCCGATCAACGCTTCCGCCACTTGTTGATGTCGCGCCTCGCTTGGTACATCCCGAAGTCGCGAACCTCGCTACAGTTTCTGTACCGATCATACGTGGACAACTGGAAGCTCGGCGCCGTCAACCCGGAGTTCCGTATCTACCAAGAGATGTCGCCGTTCTTTCAAACGCGTTTGCGCTACCGCTACTACACGCAGACGTCGGCGTTCTTCTACAAGAGCAACCCCAACGATTACACCTTCGCAGATCCGTACGTCACCGCAGACCCCAAGCTGAGCGCCTTCCACGTCAACGAGCTCGGCATCCAGTTCCTCGTCCTAGGCGCCTTCCTCGAAGGAAAAGCCCATCGCTCCATCGCCGGCGCCCAGTTCGACATCAGCTTCAACTATCGCTGGAACACCAATGCGTTTGGAAACCAGGTAGTCGCCCAGACCGGCCTCCGCATTCCGTTCTAAGGGGACACGCTCCCCCCTCTCAACCCCCCCGCAATCAAAGGGCTCCTGGTAGAACGATCGTTGGCGTAGAACCCATGTGATTCCAGGGTGTCGTGGTGGTGGAGAGTGTCCCTATTCGGATGGAAGTGGCGTGGAGGAGGTGGCCTTGGGCTTGTAGGCGGGGGCCTCCATAGAGGGGGTCGCCCAGGAGGGGGTGGCCTATCGATGCCAGGTGGACGCGGATCTGGTGGCGGCGGGCGTTGTTGACGCGGACCTCCACAAGGGAGCCGTGGGGGGCGGGGGTGCTGGTGAGTACCTCTGTCTTGGCGGGCTGGGCTCGGAGGCGTTTGATCTCTCGTGGATCGATGCAGCTGCGCACCTTTCGGTGGTCGCGCGGGTCGTTGGCGATCGGCGTGTCGATGACGAGTGGTGCAGGGACGATGCCTTGGCAGCGGGCGAGGTATGTCTTTTCAATCTCGCCGGCCTGGAGTTGTTTGCGGAGCGCGTCGAAGGTTTCCTGATCGCGCGCGGCGAGCATCACACCCGACGTGTCGTTGTCGAGCCGATGAAGGATGCCCGGCTCGCGCCTTCGATAGCCCACGTCTCGCATTTCTGGATAGCGCGCGACCAGCGCGCCCGCCAACGTGCCAGCCTCGCCTTCTTTCAGCGGATGGCTCGGTGCTCCCGCGGGTTTGTCGACGACCACGTAGCCCTCGGTTTCGAGGAGCACCTCGAGCGGAAAGTCTGGATCCGGCGATGCGTAGAAATCAACCGGCCCAGGCAGGTTCTCCAACGTGACCCGGTCGCCAACGGCTACGGTGTGATTCTTCTTCACCCGGCGCCCGCCGACCCGGACGCCGCCTTCTTCGATGAGCGCTTTGACCCTGGCCCGGCTGAGCTCGGGAACTCGCCGGACGAGCACGACATCGACCCTCTGCCCGGCGTCCTCCTCTCCCATCTCCAGCTCAACGGCAGACATCTGCCTCCCCTCCCACACTCTGAGATGGTTTTCCACGCCGTTTGCGCGATCGGAGGGCGCGTCTACACTCCAAAAACCTGTGTCCAAGCGAGATTACTACGTGATTCTCGAAGTCAGCCGCGCGGCGGCAAGCGACGAGATCAAGCAAGCTTATCGTGCCCTAGCGATGAAGTACCACCCCGACCGCAACCCGGATAACCCGGCGGCCGAGGATTCTTTCAAAGAGGCGAGCGAGGCGTACGCCGTCCTGAGCGACCCCGATCGACGCAAGCAGTACGACCGCTTCGGGCACGCCGCGTTCGAGAGCGGCGGCCCGGGCTTCGAAGTCGGCGACTTCGGCGCCGTGAGCGAGATCCTCGAAGGCTTGTTCGGCGAGGTGTTCAGCGGCGGGCGCCGCAAGCGCCGTGGGGGTCGTGACCTCACGTATGACTTGGAGATCTCGTTCGTCGAAGCCGCCCTCGGAATCGACAAGAAGATCGACCTCAATCGTCCAGCGCCTTGCGCGACGTGCAGCGGCAACGGCGCCAAGCCCGGAACGCCCATTCACAAGTGCAACGTCTGCCAGGGCCGCGCGCAAGTGAAGTATCAGCGCGGCCTCTTTGCCGCCGCGCGACCCTGCCACGCCTGCCGCGGCACGGGCAAGAAGATCCCGACGCCGTGCGACATCTGCAAGGGCACCGGCAGCAAACTGCGCTCCGAAGCGATGAACGTGAAGATCCCCGCCGGCGTGCAAGACGGCGCCGTCCGCACGGTTCGCGGCGCGGGCGAGGCGAATCCGGCGGGCAACGGGGACCTTCACATCAACGTGAAAGTCAGCGACCACGCGTTGTTTCAACGTGAAAGCGCGGACATCCTCGTGACGATCCCGATTTCATTCCCTCAGGCGGTCCTCGGCGCGAGCATCGATGTTCCGACGCTCGACGGCAAAGTGCTCATGAAGGTCCCGCCCGGCACCCCATCCGGAAAGATATTCCGGCTGCGGGGCAAGGGAATCCCCGTCTACGGAGGCTACGGCAAAGGGGACCAGCTCGTGACGGTCGTCGTCGAGGTGCCGCAGGAAATAACCCAGCGCCAGCGAAAACTGATCACCGAGCTTGGCCAAGAGATCGGCGCCGACACCCAATCGCAGCAAGCGACCTTCCTCAGGAAGCTCCGCGGCCTCTTCGACGCCTAGGTCGCCTATAACTTGCGATCGGGCCGGAGCTTGCCAAGGTACGCGCATGCGAACCGCAGCCCTATTCATTTTGGCCGGTGCACTCCTCGTTGGGTGCCCCAAAGAAGACGAAGCACCCGCGCCAGCCCCACGAGCTCAGGAGGAGGTCACTGAGGTGACTCGAAAAGAAGGTCAAGCGCCGTCTCAATACACGGTCGAGCTCGACACCACCAAAGGCGCGATCGTGTTCGATGTGCGCCGAGACTGGGCCCCGCATGGCGCCGACCGCTTCTACGAGTTGGTGCAAAATGGCTACTACACGGATGTCGCGTTCTTCCGCGTCATCAGCGGTTTCATGGCGCAGGTTGGCATCAGCGGCGATCCTGCACTCAATGCGCAGTGGCGCGAAAAGCGCATACCGGACGACGCCGTCAAAGCAAGCAACACGCGGGGCACCGTCACCTTCGCGACCTCAGGTCCCAACTCGCGCACGACGCAGTTCTTCCTCAACCTCGCCGATAACTCCCGCCTCGACGGGATGGGCTTCGCACCATTCGGCAAGATCAAGGACATGGCGCCGGTCGACGCACTCTATGATGGCTACGGTGAAGGTGCGCCCCGTGGCGGCGGGCCCGAGCAGGGACAGCTGCAAGCGGAAGGCAACAGCTACCTCCGAGCAAGCTTCCCGAAGCTCGATTACATCAAGAGCGCTAAAATCATCGAGTGACGCGGTCGGTAATGAGTCCGGCGTCGACGTGAAAATCGACTCGGTCGTTCTCGAGCAAGATGAACTCCGGATGCGTGGTCGTCAGGAAAACCTGACCCCCCGTATGACTCAACACCTCGAAAAACCTACGGTTTCTGCTTCGGTCGAGCTCGCTCGAGACGTCGTCTAACAACAGGATCGGCACCCTGCCAGTCCGCTCGCTCAACAGGTCGAGCTCGGCGGTCTTGAGCGCGAGCACGATGGTCCGATGCTGCCCTTGCGAGCCGTGATGGCGGGCGCCCACCTGACGCAGCCGGAGCTCCAAGTCGTCTCCATGGGGACCGTCCGCCGTGAAACCACGTGCGCGGTCTTTGTCGAACGAGCGCTCGAGCGCCTCCGCAATCACTTCCTCGAGCGGCTCGACGCGTGGCAGGTAACGAACCTCGAGCGGCGTATCACCGGCGAACACATCGGTGAACGCGCGCACCACCCTGGGTGCAAGGTCTTCGATCAGTCGCCGCCGGGCCTGCCCTACGACCGCCCCTGCCTTGCTGAGGATGGCGTCATACGCCCGAACTGACCGTCGGTCGGTGCGTTCGTCCTTGAGCAACCGATTGCGGCTCCGAAGGGCCTTCTCGTAGCTTGCGAGTGTCGAGCCGTAGATCGGATCCATCTGTTCGAGCATTCGATCCAGGAATGCACGCCGCTTGTCCGGCGCACCTGAAGCAAGGATCAGGTCTCCCGGATGAAACAGCACCATCCGGATGGTCTGGTGCCACAAGCTCGTCGAGCGCGGACGTTTTCCATCGAGTTGCAAGCGTCGTCGTTGCGAGCGACCGATGTCGATTCGCAGCTTGTGCGGCGCAGGACCCCCGTCGAAGGTCGCCGCGAGCAACGCGCTATCCGAGTCGAGCGCAACCAGGTCATCCGTTTTCGCCCCGCGGAAGCTCTTCAAAGCGCCCAGGTAGTAAATCGCCTCGAGGAGGTTCGACTTCCCGGCGCCGTTGTCCCCGTGAATCACGTTGAAATGCGATCCAGGATCGAATTCGAGGGATTGGAGATTGCGAAAGCCGTGGGCGCGTAGCCTGGTCACGCGGCTTGGGGTCTCCGCGGTTCGCGAGTCCGAGGTCAACGCCCTGCCCCGCTCGACCCGCATGACTAGATGCGCATGGGCATGATGACGCCGATGAAGTCGGAGTTGCCGCCGACGGGCTTCAGCACCCCTGGGTCACGCTCCCCACTCAGCTCGATCGCGATTTCGTCGTGCGGCAACGCGCTCAAGGCGTCGAGCAAGTACCGTGCATTGAAGCCGATCCGAAGCTCCTCGCCCGCATAGTCGACATCGACCTCTTCACTGCCCTCGCCGACCTCGGGGTTCTGACTTTGGAGTCGTAACAACCCGGGCTCGATGATCAGCTGCACACCACCGCTCTTGTCGTTGGCGACCAAGCTGATGCGCCTCAAGGCCTCGACCAACGGACCGCGCGCGGCAATGACCGTCCGGCTATGCTTGCTCGGAATGACCTTGTTGTACGGCGGGAAGTTCTCGTCGGCGAGCTTCACGCTCAAAGAAAGGTCGTCACGTTGAAAGAACGCGTTTCCGCCGGCCGTGGCGATGCCAATGGTGGTCGCGGCATCGCCTTTTCCCTTCCCGGCTTTGACATCATCCAGAAGCCGCTTGAGCTCTCCAATGCCCTTGTGCGGCACCAGCATGCTGAAGTTCATCATCGAGCCCTTACCGCCCGCCTTGTGCTCGGCTTTCGACAAGCGATGGCCGTCGGTGGTCACCATTCGAACGACCTTTCCGTCGCCCTCGAACAGCGTTCCCGCAAGGTGCGGCCGCGTATCATCGTGAGACATCGAATACTGCGTCAGCGAGATCAGCTCCGCTAGATGCCCAGCATCGAGATGCGCGAAATCCGCATCTCCTGGGTTCGGCAGTGGCGGGAAATCCTCACCCGGCATCGCAGGGATACGGTAGCGCACCTTGCCGCAGCTGAGCTCGACCGCATGGCTGTCGCTGAGCTTCCAGCTGACCTCTCCGTCGGGAAGATTCTTGACGATGTCGAAGAGCGTCCGCGCAGCGACAGCAATCGTGCCGCCCTTCTTGATGTTTGCGGGAACAACTGTAGTCACACCGAGATAGAGATCTGTAGCCGACAGACGAAGACGGTCTGGACCTTCAGCCGTAAGCAACACATTAGACAAGATGTGCATCGAGCTTTTGCGGTCAGCGACACCGTGGGTACGCGAGAGACCACGGAGGAACTGCTGCTTGTCGATTGTGAGCTCCATGTTTTGGTTCACTTCCTAGAGGGCTGGGTCTGTTTATCCACCGCGTTAGATCTTCAAATTTAAAAATTAGTCGTCGTCTTAACAGCTGTGAATTGTGAAAGAAGTACGGTAACTGGTCGGAAGAACTAAGCTTTGAACGTTTCTCGGGGCGTTGACTGATCCTGGGTCGAATGGGGATAGGCTCCTCCCCGAGTGATCCTCACTAGGATTCCCCAGGTTGATCGCAGCCTGAGCACAGGCGCTGGTATACACCAAAAGCGTGTGGAAGGCCCGGCTCGCCGAGACCTTCCACACAGCCCCCATTGAGGCAAAATTGAGGCGCCACTAAACCCCGAGCCTGCGCTCGATGGCACCGATTGCACCCAGGACGCGTTCGTCCTGGTCCTCGATCAGCCCACTGATCTTGCGGACCGCGCTGATGACCGTGGTGTGGTCTTTGCCGCCAAAGCGCTCGCCCAGCTCGGGGTAGCTGGTGCCGAGGCGCTGCCGGCAAATGTACATCGCGATCATTCGAGGGAAGCTCACTGCCCGATGTCGCCGCCTTGACTTGAGGTCGGCCAGACGGATGCCGAAGTAGCCACAGGCCATGCGCTGAATGTCTTCGACGCTCGTCTCGGTGTCCTGGTTCGGGATGACGCTTAGCAACGTCTCCTTCGCCAGCTCGAGGTCCATCGGAAGGCCCAGCAGCTCGGCCTTCACCGCGATTCGCAGGAGGGTACCCTCGAGCTCCCGGACGTTGCTACGCACCGTCTGCGCCACGAAGAGGGCAACCTCACTCTGGAGCTCGATCCCTTCGCGCTCGGCATTCTGCTGCAGGATGGCGATGCGGGTATCGAGCTCTGGCGCCTGCACGTCCGCGACCATCCCGGATTGAAACCGGCTGACCAGGCGTTCCTGCATTTCCGAGATTTGATGTGGGTAAACGTCGGAGGTGACGACGATCTGCTTGTCGGAGTGATACAGCGCGTTGAACGTGTGGAAGAATTCTTCTTGCGTCTGCTCTCGACCGGCGAGGAACTGGATGTCGTCCATCAACAGGACGTCGCACTGCGTCCGATAGCGCTCCCGGAACGTATTGATCTGGTGGTTCTGCAACGACCAGATGAACTCGTTGGTGAACTGCTCAGCCGACACGTAGCGAACCCGCGAGCGCGGGTTTCGCTGCGCGATCGCGTGGCCGATCGCATTGACCAGGTGGGTCTTGCCAAGCCCGACGCCACCATAAATGAAGAGCGGGTTGTACCGGCGGCCCGGGTCAGAGCCGCAAGCCACGCTCGCCGCATGTGCGAGCTGATTGGCGGGGCCGACGACGAAGTTCTTGAATCGGTACTTGGGGTTGAGATCGGCGTTTTCAGGAGCGCGGGGCGTTGCGCGAGGCGCACGAGGAGCAGGCGGCGGGGTCGACTCACGCGCGGCTTGCGTCTTCTCGCGCAGCGTCTCGTCGAGCTCCCAGCGAACCTTCGTCGGCACCGGTGTGTCGCCTGCGGTGGTCTGCAAGGTCTCGAGGATCAGGTCGAGGTAGTGCGCCGCGATCCACTCCGCGTAAAACTGATTCGGGATCCGCAGCACGATCGAATCGCTCTCGATGCCCCCGAACTGAACGGGCCGCAGCCACGTTTCGAAGTTCTCGTTCGAGAGGGTCCCCTTCAGGCTCCCCAGCGTTTGTTCCCACAATTGTTCCATCGGCTCCTATACCCCCGAAAAACACGCAATTCAGCATCCACGTCCCCAAGCTATCCACACCTAGCCTGGGCCGAGCGATCGGTCCCTATCCACCAACATCTGCCGACTCTGACGACCGCCGACTGGTATCCTCCGAGTGAAGGGCGCCGAAACTAGCAGCGCGTTTCAGAGGCGTCTACGGGGATCGACAAACAAATTCCTAACCACTTGTGATCGCGGAAGATTCACACGCAGTTTTTTTGACACTCGTGACCGCGCTGTCACGCGTCGTTCTTTCCATGTTGACAACTTGTTGTGATCATTCCGGATTACGTCTTGTTATCGTTTGTGCAACATCCAAAGCCCATGCTCTCCCAATTCATCCACAGTCGTTGTCGGTTTCACACGGGCGCGATCACTCGCAAACGGTAAGAGTCGCGCCTTGGATCCACAAGTTATCCACCGCCAACTCACGAGATTTCCGGGACGTTTCGCGCGGATGAGGCCACCTTTCCCCACTGCGCGTACTCCACATCAGGTCGGGGTCGACAATTTGGAAGGGTGATCCATCGCTGTTAGCTTCGCCCGGAGTATTACCCATGGGGGGAAAACGAGCTTTACGAGCGACGGCGATCGTCGGACTCTTGACGGCCTTGTGCCCGGCGCAAGTCGCGTGGGGGACAACAGGCGCCGTCGGGCGTCGGTGGCGTTGCCGATCCAGCGATCGTGCCTACCGAGGACACCCTCGACACGACGTACGGGCTGGCGATGGGTTCGGGCGCAAGGGCTGGCGCGATCGGAGTTTCCGCGCTCGCGTACAACACCTCCAACATGGCGGCCGTCTCGACCTACGACGTCGAGGCCTTCTCTCAGATCATTCCTGGCAGCAAGAGCAACGGGGGGACGTACTGGACCATCGGGCAGCTCGATTAGCGACTCGACCACCAGCCAGAAGATCGCGATGGGCACCAGTTTCCGTGGGGTGTTCAGCGGGGAAAACAGGCGGTACAGCGGCTGGGATTGGCGTTCCGGGGTTGGGATCCAGGCCATCCCACAGCTTGGCCTGGGCTTCGCTTTCCGTTGGGCAAAATTGCAGGCAGATCGCCACGAGGGTCAGAGGCTCGGTCCGTCGTTCGACGGCATCACCATGGACGCGTCGTTGACGATCACCCCCATTCCGTGGCTCCGGGTCTCGGGCCTCGGCTACAACTTGGTCAAGACCCACTCCGTGCTGGCCCCGCAGATGGCCGGGGGCAGCGTGAGCCTTGCGCCCGGCAAGGCGTTCAGCATTGGCGGCGACATGCTCTTCGACTTCACGACGTTCCGGCAGACAAAGTTGATCGCCGGTGCGGGCCTGAGCTACATCGCCGGCGAGATGGTCCCGCTTCGCCTCGGGTATCGTCGTGACCAAGGCCGCGACCTCAATCAAATCACCGCTGGCGCGGGCTTCAACAAGGGCAAGGGCGGCGCCGGAGTGTCGTTGCGGCAGGACATCGGCGGCCGCAAGGAAACCTACCTCCTCATCAGGTTCCGCTACGTCGTGCAGTAGCGGTGGCTTTTAGCCTCGGCTCAGGCCGAAGCGTTCGGGCGTCTACTCGGCGGTCCTGTCCGCCGTCTCGTCGACCGCCGCAGCGCCCGGATCTGTCGCCCAACGCTTGATCGGCGCAAACCAAGTTGACACGCGCGTCGCTAGGTCCACATCGAGCCGGTACAGGCAAGGCACCACCAATAGAGTAAGCAGTGTCGAGAAGGTCAGGCCGTAGACGATCACCCGGGCCATCGGGGCGAGGTGCGGAAGGCTTTCCGTTGCAAGTGACAACGGGAAGAGGCCTGCAATCGTGGTGACGCTGGTCAGAAAGATCGGTCGGAGACGCAGCTTGCCGGCCTCGACGATTGCCTCGTCGAGCGCCATCCCGCGATCGCGCCGCTTGTTGATGAAGTCGACGAGCACCAACGAATCGTTGACCACGATCCCGGTTAGGCCAACCACGCCGACCAGCGCGATCAACCCAATGGCCTTCGGACTGAGCAGAAAGCCGCCCGTGACCCCGATGAACGACAGTGGAATAGCCGCCATCACGACCAATGGTTGCGAGAAGCTCTGAAACTGCGTCGCCAAGATCGTGTAGATCAGCAACATGGCCACGAAGAACGCGCGAAACAACGAGTCGACCGACTCCTGCGTCTCCTCGAACTGCCCGCCGTATTCAAAGCGAATGTCGGGGTTCTCGGCCTCCAGCGACGCGAGCCGCTTCCGCAGGGTGGAGTTCACCTCGCCGCTGTTCGTCACCGTCTCGTCGATGCCCGAAAGCACGCTGACCACGCGCTTTTGTTGGTAGCGACGAATCGCGCCCGGGCCGCGTCCATGCGTCACCTCTGCGATTTCGCGGATCGCAACCCCGTCGCCGGTGGGCGCGATCAGTTGCAACGACGCGATGCGGGCTGGGTCCTCCTGCACATCCTCCCGCAGCTGTACGACGATGTCGATCTCGTCATCGCCTTCGCGCAGAGTGGCCGCGGGCGTCGCACCGAACGCGCTTCGCAGCCACGCGCTGACCATCTCCGGCGTGAGCCCATGAAGCGCTGCACGTTCCTCGTCGACTTTGATCTGCAGCTCGCGCTTCCCTAGCTCGTAATCATGGGTCGAGTTGCGGGTTCCCGGAGTGACGCGAACCTCCGCCAGCACTTGTTCGGCCAGCTCCACGAGGCGTTCGTAGTCTTCTCCACGGATGCGCACGGCAACGGGCGCGCCTCGCGGGGGCCCGGGTCGCACCTCGATGACTTCCAACCGCGTCGGCCCCACGACATCGTCGTACAGCCCGCTCACTCGAGTCACCAGGTCGCGCCCGGCGTGCATACTGCTGCGCTCAGTGGCCGGCACGACGAACACGCTGACCATACCGAGGTGATCGCCGGAGCTGAACCCCATGTCCGTCCGGGTCATCCCGCGGACCGTCACGGTTGCTTCCACGTCCGGACTGTCGAGCGCCATGATCCGCGTGTCGAGCTCGGCGAGGAGCGCCTCGGTCTCCTCTTTGGATGCGTCGGTCGGCATGTGAACACGGACATCAAACATGCCCGGATCGCCTTCCGTGAGGAGAATCACGTCCTTGACGTTGAACGCGACCCCGACCATCACGGCGCATAGCGCGTAGGCGCCAAAGACGACCGTGGCTCGGCGCTGAAGCGACCAGCGGAGAATGCGTTCGTAGGTACCCAGAACACGAGCGCTTGCCCGCTGAAGCCGTGTGTTCGGCGGCCCCGACTCGGCGCTCTTCGGATGCGAGAGCTTCCCAAAATCCGCCATGTGGCTCGGCAAGATGAACATCGCCTCGATCAACGACGCAGCGAGTGCGGCCACGACGACTTTGGGAATGATCGCAAAGGCGCTCCCGAGAACGCCTTCCATCATGAGCAGCGGCAAGAACGCGGCCCAACTGGTCAGCGTCGACGCAACGACCGGCCAGAAAACTTCTTGGGTGCCGACGACCGCGGCCTTTCGTCGCGGCATACCCTCTTCCATGTGCCGGAAGATGTTCTCGATGATGATGATCGCGTCGTCGACCACGACACCCAGGCAGAGGATCAACGCCATGAGTGACAGCATGTTGATCGTGATGCCCATCATGTGCATTGCGATGATCGCCCCGGCCAATGCGACCGGAAGTCCAATCGCGGCCATCGTGGCGTTCCGCGCGCCGATGGCGACCCACAGAAGAAGCAGCACCATCAGGAGTCCCACCGCGGCATTCGCGTAGAGCGTGCGGAGCGAGTGCTCAACCTCAGCGGCGGCATCGCCGAACAAATCGATCGTCACTCCAGGAGGAAGTGTCGAGCGCACCTGATCGACCAGCGCGTGCACGTCTTCGCTGATCCGCACGCTGTCGGCTTGCTCTTCTTTGCGAACGGTGAGGACGATCGCGGACTCGCCGTTCACACGACCGCTGAACTTGCCCGCTGCGAACGTATCTTTCACCTCCGCAACATCACCAACACGTACCGAGCCACCTTGGGTGTCGGGCCGAATGACGACGTTGGCCAGGTCCTCGATGTTGTTGATCCGTGTCATGCCGCGGACGAGCCGCGTATCGCCCTCGCCTTTGGTCGTCCCTGCCGGGATGTTGGCGGCTCGAGAGCGAAGCGAATCGGTGACTGTCGTGAGTGAAAGCTGATACGCCGCTAGCCGGTCCGGATCGACATCAACCCGGAATTCCCGGTCTCGAATGCCGTTGCGCCAAGTGCCCGAGACTCCCGGTAGCCGCTCGATACGGTCCGCCAAGTCCTTGCCGATTTGGCGCAGCACGACTTCCGGAACCTCGCCGCGGACGGCCACCGCAATGGTCGGGAAGTCGACCTTCACTTCGCGTACGAGCGGCCGCTCCGCGTCGATTGGCAGATCGTCGATGCGATTGATCTCGTTCGAGACCTCCATGATCGCACTCGTGATGTCTTCGACGTCATCGTCGAAATGGAAGCTGATGTACGAGATGCCTTCCTTCGATACACCCCAGATCTCATCCACTTTGTCGACATCGCCGACAGCCTTCTCGATCGGAATTGTGACGAGCTGTTCGATTTCCTCGGGGGACGCGCCGACATACACGGTAGTGATGTTTCCCCACCCCGTGGGTAGCGTCGGCAATGACTCGCGGTGCATGACGCTCATCGTCAACGCCCCGATCACCACCGTCGAGATCGCCACGAGATTGACGAGCACGGGTTGGCGGATTGCAAAGGACGGAATGCTCATGGCGCGCTGTCTTGTTTTGTCGGGGATGTGGTGGCCGAATCGACGTCCACGACATTGACTCTCGAGCCATCCACCACTCGATTCACACCCTTGATCACGACTGCCTCGCCGGGCTCGATCCCTTCCGTGACCTCGGCGAAACCCGCGCCCACGGCGCCGAGCACGATGGCCCGCCGGTGCGCGATTCCGTCCGCGATGACATAGACGTGTTGACTGCCAAAGCGTTCGAATACCCCTGCGAGAGGGACCCGCATCGCCATCCTCGGGTCGCCGGTTTCGACCGAGAACCTAGCCACCAAGCCCGGGCGGAGTCGCCGATCGGGGTCGTCGATCACGACCTCGACGGGAAGGCGCCGGGTACGCGGGTCGATGACCTCGCCCACTCGGACGACCTTCCCGCTAAACATCTCGCCTGGTCGCGCGTACACCGAGACCACCGCCGCGGAGCCCACCGCCACGTCGATTGCCTCTCGCGGGTCGAGTAAGACGCGGGCCTTGAGCAAGCTCGTATCCGCCAACGTGAGCAGCGGGCTCCCGGGAGCGAGATACTCGCCGACTTCGACCGCCCGTTCGACAACGGTGCCGCCAAACGGGGCGCGAACGACCGTGTCGGTGAGTCCGCGTCGAGCCAGTCGTGCTTCGGCGCGCGCAGCGTCACGCGCCGCCGATGCAAGGCGCACGGCGTCTTCGGCGTCGTCCGAGCGTTGCTCGGGCAGACCGCCTGTCTGCACGAGCTTCTTGGTACGCGCCTGTTCGCGCTGGGCCTGATTCAGTCGTGCCTCACTTTGGGCGACCGCGGCATTGGCGGCCTGTACCGCGGACGTGGGGCGTCCCACGTCGAGCCGCACGAGAACGTCGCCCTCCTTGGCGCGGTCGCCGGCTTCGACCAGCACGTCGACGACCCGTCCTGCCGTCTCGGAGCGCAAGTTCGACTGTCGATTCGCGAGGATCTCGGCGGTCGCCGAAGAGATCGGCGTGACGGCCACTGGCTCGATTACGGCGGCGTGAACCGGAGGTGGGGGAGCCTCGGTCGCAGCCGGGGCAGTCCCCGTGCAACCGATCCCCCCTGCTGCGCCCAACGCCAAGCACAACAAGGGCACCGCGAAGCACGATGGGGACGAGAAAATTGTCACCAAAGAACCCTGTGTGTGGATCTTTGTCTGGGCAAGAAGAAAAACACGAAGCGCTTGGTCAGCGCAGTACGGCGTAGGCGTTGCTTAGGCACAGCTTGTCGGGCCTCTCCGCCGTGGTGACGCCTAGAACGACACGCCCGCCTTCGTTCCACCCTCGGATGATCAGCGTGTCTCCGGGGAAAACCGGGCTGCTGAACTGCCCGCGGAGCGTTCCGAGCTTGTCCGGATCTCCGCCACACGCGTCTCGGATGACCGCTCGGCCTGCATAGCCGTAGGTGCACAACCCGTGCAAAATCGGCCTATCGAAACCCGCTTTGGCTGCGAACTCCGGGTCGGCGTGCAGCGGGTTGTAGTCGCCGCTGAGGCGGTAGAGGAGCGCTTGTGCGGGTCCGACTTTGTCGTGGGTTTCGAAGTCGGGGTCGCGCTCCGGCAGTTTCACACGTTCGGCCTTTGGCGGGCGTTCCCCGCCGAAGCCTCCGTCGTTCCTCAACAGCAACGTCACCTCGCCCTGAATGGCTAGCTCGTCGTCCTCGTCGTAGGCGTCAATCGAAAACACTGACATCGCGAACCGTTTCAAGTCGTAGAGGCCCGACACCCTGCCCATGACCCGCAACTGGGCGTTCGGGCGGAGCGGCTTGAAGAGATCGACCCGCTGGCTGTGGTGAACCATGCCGCGCCGGTCGCATCCGATTCGATCGACGAGGGCGTCGAACGCCGCGAATGTTGGAATGGTGCAAAATGTCGGGAGCACCTTCGGGCCGCGGCCCTCATAGAGGTAGTCGAGCTCCGCGTCTGCCGATGCCCCTACCCCGAGTGCATACACCACCGTGTCACGCCAAGTGTAGTTGAACTCGATGGGAGGGTTCTCGTAGCCCAGGCTTTGGGTGTCGATAGGCATGTTGATGGACCCGAGTAGAGCCCCTGCCGCAAGGCATGGCAATCCGGCCCGTTGGAGCTTACAGTTCGGCGTGGTGAACAGGGTGAAACGAGTTGCGATCGTTTTCTCCGGCGGCCCTGCACCGGCGGCCAACGCGGTGATCGCGGCGGCGGCAAATTCGTTCCTGGAGGCGGGCGCGGAAGTGCTCGGCATCTTCCATGGGTACACCAACCTCCAGGAATACGATTCCGTCGCCCATCCCATGGTCGAATCGGAGCACTATCGGTTGCTGATGCCGGCCGACATCCGCGGCCTTCGCAACAGTCGTGGCGTCATCATTGGGACGGCGCGCGTCAATCCCGGCGCCCTCATTGAAGTCCCGTCGGACCTCCTCGATCCGGAGAAGACCGAGCGTCTGCGTAGGATTCACCAAGCGCTGGTTGACCTCGACGTCGACGCGCTCATCTCCATTGGTGGCGACGATACGCTCAAGACAGCGAACTTCCTGTACGAGTACCAGAAGCACTACATTGCCGAGGAAAACGTCGTTCGTATCGTGCATTTGCCCAAGACGATCGACAATGACTATCGCGGCATAGACTTCACGTTTGGTTTCTTCACCGCGGTCGACGTGATGGCGAAGGAACTCTTGAATCTGCGCGCTGATTGCATCGCCACCAGCGGCTACTTCATCGTCGAGACCATGGGTCGCAAAGCGGGTTGGCTATCGTATGGGGTTGCCATTGCCGGTGAGGCCAACATGGTGCTCTCGCCCGAAGATGTGCACGGCGATCTCGCCATCGAGGAGACATGCGTCGATCCGATCACGCGTGAGGAAACCATGGAGCGGCGGTTGTCGGTCGCGGCACTCGTCGATCGCATCGTCGACCTCATCCTCGAGCGCGAGAATCGAGCACAGTATTACGGCACGGTCGTCCTCGCCGAGGGTCTTTCCGAGTTGCTACCCCAGAACGCACTGCTCGGGATGCCTCGGGACGAGCATGGGCACATCCGTCTCAGCGCGTTCGACCTCGCCAGGATGGTTTCCAATCGCGTGCAAACGCGGTACGAGGAGCGCACCGGCCGGCGCAAGAAGGTCCGGCATATTCAGCTCGGGTACGAGTCACGTTGCGCTCCGCCACATGCGTTCGACGTCATGCTCGCCAGCCAGCTCGGCATCGGCGCGTTTCGCGCCTTGGTCGAGGAGCAGCTCGACGGACACATGGTGAGCGCGAGCGGGCAGCTCGACCTGCAGTACGTCGAGTTCTCCAAGCTGATCGACCCGCAGACGCTGCTTACCGACGTCCGGTACATCGAAACCGGAAGCGACTTCCACCGGCTCGCGCGCTTCTTGGAAACACGCACCGGCCGGCGCTTCGGTTGGGGTCCGGGTTTGCGTCTGGAGCCAGAAACCGAAAAGCCTCCGGAGTGACCCCGAAGGCTTTGTCTCAGAACAGGCTTTGTTTCAGAACAGGCCTCGTTTCAGAACGGGCGCTCGCTGATCTGGCGAACGCGCTTGCGACGGCGGCGCGCAGCCTCCGCGGACTTCTTCCGCTTTTTGATCGACGGCTTCATGTAGTGACGGCGCCGCTTGAGCTCACGAAGAATGCCCTCGGTTGCCATCTTGCGCTTGAGGTGCTTGACGGCGCGCTCGAGTCCGCGTTCACCGACGTGAACTTCGATAGGCCTACATTGTACGGTCTCAACCATGAACGCTTCTGCTCCTCTTACGAGCGCCGGAGGCTTACACAGTGTACATAGCAGCGCAAGGAGGCCCAGATTTGTCGGTGGCTGCCCATTCAACCGTGCGTAATCATTGTCTTATTAGGCAGTGATAGTGGTTTCATCCCCGCCGGCGAGGCTCGAACCTTCGAACACGAGTGTTCCGTCGCCCGCTTCGACCCGAATCGTGTCGCCGGGGCTGAAGCGCCCGGCGAGGATGTCCTCGGCCAAACCGTTTTCGAGATAGCGTTGGATCGCACGCTTGAGCGGCCGGGCACCGTATGTCGGATCGTAGCCGACGTTCGCGAGGAAGTCTTTGGCCGCGTCGGTGATGTCGATTCGCAGGTCGCGTTCAGCGAGCCGTCTCTCGAAGTGGCCGAGTTGCACATCGACGATGCGACGCAACTGCGCGCGGTCGAGTCGATGGAAGATGATCGTTTCGTCGAGACGGTTGAGGAACTCGGGCCGGAACGCGTCGCGCAGATCTTCCATGACGGCTTTGCGCATCGACTCCTCGTCATCGAGCGCCATGATGTGATGTGATCCGACGTTCGACGTCAGGATGATCACGACGTTCTTGAAGTCGACCGTGCGCCCTTGGCCATCGGTCAACCGGCCGTCGTCGAGGACTTGAAGGAGCACGTTCCACACGTCCGGGTGCGCCTTCTCGACTTCGTCGAACAGAAGGACCGCATACGGACGGCGACGCACCGGTTCGGTCAGCTGACCGCCCTCTTCGTAGCCCACGTATCCGGGAGGCGCGCCAATGAGACGAGCCACCGCATGCTTTTCCATGTACTCGCTCATATCGAGCCGGATCATCGCTTTGTCGTCGTCGAACAAGAATTCGGCAAGCGCGCGTGCAAGCTCGGTCTTACCGACACCGGTTGGCCCGAGGAACAAGAACGAGCCGATGGGACGATTGGGTTCGCTCAGCCCTGCGCGCGAACGCCTGACGGCGTTGGACACCGCGACCACCGCCTCGTCCTGACCAATCACGCGCTCGCGCAACCGGTCCTCCATGTGAAGGAGCTTGTCCCTTTCACCCTCGAGCATCTTGCTCACCGGAATGCCCGTCCACTTGGAGACGATCTCGGCGATGTCTTCGTCCGTAACCTCTTCCTTGAGGAAGGAGGCGGTGGTCTGTGCTTCGGCGAGCTTCTGCTGCGCTCGAGTGACCGCGGCCTCGGCGACGGGAATTTCCCCATATTGTAGCCGCGCGGCCTCCTCGTATTCGGTGGTGCGCTCGAAGCGCTCGAGGTCGAGGCGGAGGCTTTCGACGAGTTCCTTCTTCTCGCGGATCTCCCTGATGAGCTCCTTTTCGCGCAGCCATTGCGCGCGCATCGTGTCGCCGTGCTCCTGAAGCTCGGAAAGCTCTATTTCGAGGTCTAGGAGGCGCTTCTTACTCGCGTCGTCCTTTTCTTTCTTGAGGGCCTCCCGCTCAATCTCGAGCTGCGTGAGCTTTCGCTGAACGGTGTCGATCGGCCCAGGGACGGAGTCGATTTCCATCTTCAACCGCGCGGCCGCTTCGTCGACGAGGTCGATCGCCTTGTCCGGCAGGAAGCGGTCCGTGATGTACCGCTGGCTCAGGGTTGCTGCGGCCACGATCGCGGAGTCTTGAATGCGGATGCCATGGTGAATCTCGTAGCGCTCTTTGAGCCCACGGAGGATCCCAATCGTGTCCGGTACCGAGGGCTCCCCTGCGAAGACAGGCTGAAACCGGCGCGCAAGCGCGGCGTCCTTTTCGATGTGCTTGCGGTACTCGTCGAGCGTGGTCGCGCCAATGCATCGCAACTCGCCGCGCGCCAACGCAGGCTTGAGCATGTTGCTCGCGTCCATCGAACCCTCGGCAGCGCCTGCTCCTACCAACGTGTGGAGCTCGTCGATGAAGAGAATGATGTCTCCCTTCGCCGATTCGATCTCTTGCAGCACAGCCTTGAGCCGCTCCTCGAACTCCCCGCGATACTTCGACCCAGCGATCATGGCGCCCAGGTCTAGCGCGAGAAACTTCTTGTTTTGAAGGCTTTCCGGGACGTCACCTTGAACGATGCGGTGCGCGATCCCTTCAGCGATTGCGGTCTTGCCGACGCCGGGCTCACCGATGAGGACCGGGTTGTTCTTGGTGCGGCGGGACAGCACCTGCATCACCCGACGAATCTCTTCGTCTCGGCCGATCACCGGGTCGGTCTTACCCTGCCGTGCGGCCTCGGTGAGATCGTTGGTGTACTTCTCCAATGCTTGGAACTTCCCCTCCGGATCTGGGTCCGTCACGCGTTGGCTACCGCGAACCTCTTGCAAGGCCTCCAGCAGTTTCGCGCGGTCCACGCCTTGCGCTTCGAGCGCCTTCTTCAGTTGCGTGTCCTTGTACGCTGCGAGCAGCACGTGCTCGGCGGAGGTATACTCGTCTTTGAGCGCTTCGGTTTCCTTCCAAGCGTTGTTGAGCACGTCGCGGAGCCGTGACGAGATGCCGGGCTCAGCGCCGCCGGAGACTTTGGGCATGCGATCGAGGACTGCGCCGAGTGCGCGAATCAGACCCTGCAGATCCGCGCCGGCTTTCTCGAGAATCGCCGGTGCGAGCCCTGCTGCCTGAGCGAGAAGGTCGAGCAACAGGTGCTCCGGATACACCTCGGGATTGCCCCGATCCGCCGCGTTTTGCTGTGCGGCAAGCAAGGCCTCGCGTGTTTTGGTGGTGAGTCTGTCGAGTCGCATTGCAGCGCAAGTTAAGCACGGCGAAGGGCGCGTCAATAGTTAGACAGGCGGTAAGAACGGCGCAATAACAGCCGGGTGCGTTCGATGATTCTTGCCGCGGTAGCTGTCTTGGCCATTGTAGTTTGTGGGGCGTGTACCTCTTGCAAGACCGAATCCGCGCGCACCGCCTTCGAGTCTCCCAGCGCGACGATCGACTCGCTCTTCCGTGCGTACGGAGTCCAAGACATCTCTCAAGAGGAGGCGCGACGCCGGCTGCAAGCTCGCGAGCGCTTCGAGCTCCTCGACGGAGAGCTCTTCCGAAAGTGCTTTTCAGATTGGCAGGGAGAGCACGATCACGCGCTCGGTGGATTCGTGTTCGGGCAGCTCGTCGCCGGCAAGGATGAACTGCAGATTGTAGTCGAGGACGAGACCGCCCGTGTACGGGCTGCTTCCGCTTCGCCCGAGCTCGAACCCATCGTTCTCGTCAGGCAGAACGAGGTATGGAAGATCGACCTGCGGCAGAGCGTCCCTCCCACGGTCCGGCAGAGCCTCTACGAAGTGTATCGACGAACTCGCCGGGCCGAGCGCCAAGTGCGCTAGCCTTGATCATCATCGGGTCGTCATCGCGTCGTGAACGGCGTGACATCGACCGGCTCACCCGGCGTCGCTGCTTTCAGGGCATCCTGCATCAGCAGCAGCTCGCGGGCATGCGGGTTCAACACCAGGCCCGCACCGACGGTCCGCAACGCCGCGTTGGTGTCGCCAACGCCAGCAAAATACAACGAATCCGTGTAATGGCGCCAAAGTAGCTGAGTCTTGGTGTGCTCTTGGATCGGGTGCTTGATGCGCTGGTAGAGGTCGCCCCAGAGCGCGGCGTGCGAGTGCATGGCCCGCGCCTCGTCGGTCTCCGTCATATCCGCCGTCAACACGCGATGGTACAGGTGTTCCGGGACCAACAGCTCCATCATGTCTTGTGTCACGCGCACGTCCATCTCGACGTATACCGGCCGAAGTGCCGCAAGGCTTTGCAGCTCCGCAACGCTGAGCGTTCCGTCGAGCACGTAGCTCCGCAACAGCGGAGTCAACTCCGGTTCGTTCCTCAGTAGGCGGTCCACGAGTTTTGGATAGGTGAGCAAGGGGAGCGGGATCATCGTGACATCGGGCCGATTCTGCTCCTCGGCCTCGCCGCCCCAAAAGCGAAATATCGTCTGAGGGTTGTGAGCCAACACGACCGAGCGCGGGGGCAGCGAGCGACGCAGGCCGTCGTCGAACACGTCGGTATCCACGAAGTTGGCTAGCGTGGAGGATTCCGATGAGCGAACGAACTGAAACGAGGCTGCAAGGGCCAAGACTGTCGCGAGCGCGGGGGCCAGCGTTGGCCTGCTCGGCACGGCCTCCGCGAGCGCGGACAAGAGGACCCCGACCGCGAACACCGCAAGCAGCGCCAGCGATGCATATGAAAGCATGAAGTACGCAAGCGCGTCGGGGTTGCCGCGAACGAAGCCCATGGCCGCACGCCCGAGGGTGTACACCAGCCAGAGTGTCAGCCAGAAAAGGCCGTACTTTCGGGAGGATTTGACCCTGAGCATGAAGTACGCACCGAGCAGCGCCACGAGTAGGGTGGCGATGTGGAGTTGCTCGCCCGTCGTGATCAAGACGGTGGCGAAGCGATCTCCGAACGGCACACCGGCGTCCGGCGAGACGCTCTTCTGAAACGCCTGCGCCGTGACGACCCACAGCAAACGGCCCGGGCTCGACGGGTCCCCGAGATTCAAGAACGGCTCTCGCAGCGCGCGCAACGGCAAGTAGAGATAGGCGAGCAAACCAGTGCCCGCGAACCCGGCAGACCACGCCAACGGCCGCCAACCCCATGTTCGCCAGATGCCGACCAGCAGCCACAGCGAAGGCACGACAGCAAGGGCGGCGAGGTAATGATGATTGGCAAGCGCGAGACCCAACGCCAATGCGGATTGATAGAGCGGACGGACATCCCCTTCCGGTCCTGAAAGGGAGACCCGGAGCAGGCGCTCCATGGCAATGCAGAGCAGCGCAGCTTGAAGTGCGTACACCTCGGGCCGCACAGCTTGGAACCACCAAGCCTGGGTTCCGACCACCCACCACGTCGCGGCCAATGCGAGCGGGAACCGCAACGACTCCCGGATCACACCGCCCACTTTCAACGTGCTTTCGAAGGCAAAGCACAGCGCCACGGCAGCCAGCGCCCCCAGGAGCGCGCAGACCAGGGCAATCCGGAATGAGAGCGCCCCGATCGGCGCCAGATGGGCCGCGCCAAGGACGATCGCGGCCAAAGGGTGGCCTGGTGGGTGGGAGATGCCGAAGTCCGCGACCGTGGCCACGAACTCCCCGCTATCGAACCAGTGCGCATAACCCGCCGCCGTGCTCACGTACACGAAGAGCGGCGGAACGCCGGCAAGCAGGGCCTTCAACAAGTTCGAGCGCAAAGCCAGACCATGATCAACCGACACCGCCAACCTGGTCAAAATCTACGAACAAGACATACAATCGGAGAACGGCTCCCGACGCACGTACTCGAGGCAACCGGGACACGGGGGAACGCGACACGCAGATCCCACGGACGGGGCGGCCTGCAAATGTGGCCGGATAGACTTGGGGCCTGAGGCCACGCACGCCGCCCCTCGGCGCTCGCGCCAATCGGCAGTGGTTGCTTCCATGGCCGATTGTCACTCGCTACGCCGCTGGATCCGCGCATCGCGTTCCCCCGTGCCCCTCCATACGACAATGGGGAATCCACCATGTCCCGACGTGCTCTTCGTACGTCGACTTCTACATAGGAGAACGGCTCGCGATGTGCGGCACAGCGATTGGGTCGGCGCCTAGTCGTATGTCGACGTGTGGAGCCGTGGCGACGGGGCTCCCGAGCGCGAGCACGTGCGTCGGGAGCCGTTCTCCGGTGACATCAGTTAATGTCCGGAAATTTGTGCCATAGTTCGCGCATGCCGACGCGCGCGATGAAGCTCTGGCTCATGAAGAGCGAGCCGGGGACGTATTCCATCGATGATCTGGCGCGCGACGGCACCGAGCCCTGGGACGGCGTGCGGAACTATCAAGCTCGGAACTACATGCGCGACATGGCAGAGGGCGACCTCGCGATTTTCTACCACTCGAGCGCGAAGCCTCCAGGCGCTGTTGGCGTGTGCCGGGTCTGCCGCGAGGCGTATGCCGACCCGACGCAGTTCGACAAGAAGAGCCAGTACTACGATCCCAAGTCGCAAAAGGAAGACGCGCGGTGGTCGCTGGTCGACGTCGCGTTCGTCGAGAAATTTGAAGAGCCGGTGTCACTGCAAGCGCTGAAGGACGATCCAGCCCTCGAGGGGATGCAGGTGACCCAGAAGGGGTCGCGTTTGTCGGTGCAGCCAGTGGAAAAGAGGCACTTTAGGCGGGTGTTGAAGATGGCGGGGGCGAGGACGAAGCTGCGCTAACACCGCCAGTGCAGCGTCAAACCCACTGGTCTTCCGCCGTCGCTCCACTCGCCGTCACCGTCAACCTCACATGGTGTCGCCTCTTACCCCCATTCACCCGACGGCGCCGCGGCACTTCGGCGGCGTTGACGTACAGCACCCCGTCCTTCTCGATCTGGGCGGGCCGTCGCTTTCCCGATTTTGTTTTTCGATGCATGTGTCCCGCCACCGCGGCCAGCACCTTCCGCCCCTTGCTGTTGGCGTAGCTCACCGCCGCCTCGAGGTCCGGGTCGCCCCAGTCCTCTTCTCTTCGGCGAAAGTCGCAGCCCCAGATCGAGTCGGCATGGTCTCCCAACCCCGATGGGCCGTTGTGGGCGAGGAATAGGAGTGGGGCCTCGTCGCACGCGTCGACCAGAGACTTCAGACGCGCGATCGAGGACTCCATCGAATCGACGCCGTAGGCTTCAGCCAAGTAGCGAAGGCAGGCCAGACGCCGGCCGCCGATGGAATGCGGGCGACCCACGACGATATTGAGCGGAATGCCGGCGGGGGCGAGGCGGCGCTTGGTGTAGGCGACGAGCTCGATATCACCGAGCGCATCGGCGAGGCGTCGACAGCGGCGGGCCTGTCCCACACAGAACGCGTCCCGGAGCCGATGCGCGCGGGGTGCGATCTCCGCTCCGAGCTGGAACGCATGCAAGCCGTCGTGGTTGCCAGGTATGCACATCGCGGGGACGCGAAGCTTTCGAAGCGAACGCGCTACGCGCTGCCCCCGCACCTGCGTGTAGGCAGCGAGGTCGCCCACGAATAGCAGCAAATCGTATTCGCCACGGTTGAAGAACGCGACGTCGTCGTCGTCCCAGAAGAGATGAACATCACCGATCACGCCGATCGTGGCCGTTTGCGTGGAAGCGCCGTTCATGGGACGCAACTTAGCCGACGCGGAGCAACGCGCGAGCGGGAAGGGAACATGCGATGACCGATCCCCTCATCCAGCGCCGCGAGCCTGCCATGGTGTTGGTTCTCAGCATCGTCACGTTCGGGATCTACCTCCCGTTCTGGTACCACGGCATCTACGCGGACCTCCGGACGCTCGACGGCCGAACCCCGACAGGCCACGGGTTTTGGCTCGACTTCTTCTTCGTGATCCTCACCTTCGCGATCTACGGCATCTGGGTCGACTATCAGATCTCCATGCAGATCGCGCAGTTCGAA